>Ga0222654_1000631_pt1 | contig 20299 bp, 15 predicted proteins | sample AntAcemetagen421_FD_179805 | JGI IMG/M metagenome (GOLD analysis project Ga0222654, IMG submission 179805) | Saline water microbial communities from Ace Lake, Antarctica - #421 | ecosystem: Environmental > Aquatic > Non-marine Saline and Alkaline > Saline | place: Antarctica: Ace Lake...
AAATGAGTTTGTTGTGCAGGCAGAGCGCTTGGTAACAATAAAATCAGGATCTGAGATCATTATAAATCATCCCTCCGAACTTTCCTTACCAACGTTAAAACCTGAGATAGATATATTGGATATAATAAAAAATCAATCGGGGGTTCAGCAAACTCTGGAGGGATCAACAGGGTTTTCGGTGCGTGGTGGAAACCCGGACCAGAACCTGGTGGTAATGGATGGCATCCCGGTATATAATGCGGGACATTTTGGCGGGTTTGTATCTATTTTTGATCCTTTTGCAATAAGTAAACTCACCTTTTATAAGGGAGGTTTTCCTGCCAGGTTTGGTGGAAGGGCTTCTTCTGTACTGGATGTCCATCTCAAGCAAGGGGATATGAACGCCTATCATGGGGAATTTGTGATAGGCCCATTGTTCAGTAAATTTTCTTTGGAAGGCCCCATTAAAAAAGAAAAATCCTCCTTTTTAGTCTCTTTTCGTAAATCTAATATTGATTTAGTTCTTGGAGCTTTGTATTTAATTGACAAACCTGAGGAAAGGTATGGTTTGAAGTTTCATGATTTGACGGTAAAGTTAAATCATCAATTTAGTGAAAAAAGTAACCTCTATTTTTCCTTTTATCAGGGAAGGGATAGGATATGGGAAGAGCTGGACAGAGACTATTTTTTTGGTGATCAGCCGGCAAATTTTTCTTTCCGGCGGAGCAACTCCTGGGGTAATTTGTTTGCCAACCTGAGGTGGGGGAAGGTTATTGGAAACAAACTTCACTTGAACACCTCACTGGCGCTTTCAAGCTATGATTATGCCTATTCCCAAGAGGACCATTCTACAAGAGAAGGGAGTACCGTCACGAGAAACACCAATAAGTATGGGGTGACTGTAAAAGATTACCTGTTCAAATCAGAACTGGAATATTACCTTAGCAAGAATGTCCAACTGGATGTGGGTGGACAATTGATCTTCCATGATTTTACCCCTGTAGATACTTACAGGTATCAACTGGGTCAATTCGGATTTGGAGTAACAGAAAGGCAAGAACTTGTGAATTTAAATGCCTTTGAGGCCTTTGGTTATGCGCAGGCCTCTATTCACAATAAAAAAAGAAACCTTCATTTTAGGCCTGGATTGAGGTTTGGGGTTTACACTATTGATGGGAGCAATTTTTATTCGCTTCAGCCTCGTTTAATGTTAACCTATCAAGTCCGAGAGGATATTGGAATTGAATTGGATTACAGCAAATCTTTTCAGCCGGTGCACTCGCTTAATTCTTCCGGCACCTCTCTGGAACCGGATATTTGGATACCTGCCACCCGGAAATTGGCTCCGGTAGAAAGCCATTCTGTTTCTTTTTCAATTACCAAGAATAAGTCGCATTGGTCAGCAAGTGGAGGATTGTTCTACAGAACGCTCGAAAATTTAATTGAGATCAACAGAAACAATGGTTTGTCCATAGCAACTACCGAATGGGAAGAGTCAATATTGGGAGGGGGAGAGGGAAGTGCTTATGGCCTTGAAATTGGAGGTGACAGGCGTTTTGAGCGGCTGGTGGTTTCAGGTAATTATACCTTTAGCAGGTCATTCCGAAAATTTGACCTAATCAATAATGGCGAAAAATTTCCTTTTGTTTTTGACCGGCCACATTCCTTTAACCTGGAAAGTAGCTACAAAATATCTTCCCGTTCATCCCTATCATTGCTTGGGACAATTCAATCTGGTCAACCTTTTACACTAACAAATAAAAGTAATTTTCTGGTATCAAATGCCTATTACAGCAATGTAACTGGTGCTGCTATCGCTAACAATTATGACCTGAATACCCCCTTTCCTGTATTTTTTCAAGAAACGCTGGTCACAGAAAATATAAATGCGCTAAGAATGCCAATATACCACCGAATAGATTTGGCTTTCTCCAACAAAAAAAATGGGACAATGGTATTTTACGCGAATGGAATGTTTCTGTTTACAATGTAATGAACAGAAAAAACCCCTATTTTATTTATTTAAATGCCAATAGCAATGGTTTTGAGCAATTTACCCTGATGCCCATATTGCCTTCCCTTAGTTATAAATTAAAATTTTAATTCCTATGAAAACACGACGTAATCTTTTGTTCAGGTACCTTACCTATTCCGTACTAATTTTAATGATTGGCTGTGGAGAGGATGTTGAACCTACCTATGTAATAACCCCTGATTTAACTATTGTACCCGGAGAGGAATCACAGCAAGCATTAATTGGTCAGGAAATAGTTTATGACATATTATTAACAGGAGAAAATGCCAAATTCACTTCGCTCACCGTTATATTGTCTTATGGTGATTTTTATGAAGAGTTCAAATTGGTAGACAATGAAATGGATGATATGATTGAAACTCCCTACAGCGAAAAGTTTGTCTTTCAACCCACTCAGGAAATGGTCGGAAAGCCAGTCAAACTGCGCTTTGCCTATGGGTCAGTCTTGACTACCAATTCGGGTGGAAAGGCAAGTTCATCCGGTGGAAAAAACATCAATATAATTGTTGAGGAATAGGAAAGGTATTGATGATAGATGTAGACATGATTCTTTTCGGACCAAGCTTGTTCTGAGTTGAGTCAGTGGTAAAAAAAGTGCCCAACCTGTCCTGATACGTTAGGGAAAAACCCACCGAGACGCATCTTTTCGTCTAAAATTTAAGAGCATCCTCACAGAGCCAAAGGAAGGTGTTTTTTGGTTTAATCATTTCCTTTAGGTTTAAAGGCATATGGATCAAATAACTTCGGCAGACTAGCTGTGCCCTTGCCAGCCTGCTTAAAATGCTTAACCTCAAAAATACGCATGGCGGAGATGCTACAAATGAAGAAGGCTACCGGAAAGCCGTATTAGGGAGATCTTCACCTACGGTTAGTTAAAGGGGGCCATGTTAGTTAACGCATTATTATTATCTTTATAGTCAGCAAGGGGAGTTAGCTATTAGGCGCTACTATCCTATATGAAAAAAATATACTGAAAGTAAGATTGTAAAGTTATAAGTATATTGTCACAGAAATAGATTAAAAGAAAAATGACCTTAACAATAAAGAGCAATACGAATAGTGCTGAGATTGAAAAAATGTTGGCAAAAGGATCAAAGAATACAAAATTTGATTCTTCGAAGTATTTAGGCAAAATTCTATTAAAAAAGGATCCACTAAAATTACAAAAGGAAATGCGTGATGAATGGAACTAACATCCTAATTGATACAAATATTGTTTTATATTTACTAGATGGAGATGAAACAATAGCGGCAATATTAGATGGACAAAATATCTATATTTCTGAAATCACAGAATTAGAGTTACTAGGGTTTCCAAATATTTCAGAAGGTGAAATTGAAATTATTGAAAATTTAATAAATGACTTCATCGTAGCTCAACTAAACAGTAAAATTAAAGAATTGACGATATAATTGAAAAGGGAAAACAAAATTAAACTTCCAGATGCCATTATAGCTGCGACTTCAAACTATTTAAAAATGCCATTGTTAACTGCGGACAAAGGCTTTGCAAAAATCAAAGAAATTCAGCTTCTGCATTATGAAAAATAAAGATTTATAGGATACAACAGCGTACGATCAAGTCACCGATGCTAACGCTTACGACGGCTGATGTACACAAATCTTTGTGGAGCACTAAAATGAAATCGCTCAAATTTTTATTTCCTGATCTCTTTTTTGATAAGCTGAGATTCGACCCAATTTCATGAAAAAATCGTCATTCCGAGACTTAACATTTTCGAAACGCAGAAATCCAGATGACAGTATTCAATGCAGCACCCCGGTGGGCATTTGCGTTAACTTAAGCCTTACTCGTTTAATATTCAGTAAGTTCTATTGATTTTCTTTTAGTTTTACTCTTTTCTTTTTTAGGACAGGTCCTTTTTTAACCACCCTTTTTAAGACAAACGTGTTCCTATCCTCAATTTGCCATTCTAATTCTTCTGCTTTTTCTATATCGCATGACTCCGCTAGGGCTGCAGGAAAGTTGATGTAATAGGAGCTGGTTTTTCCTCTGTCAACTCTTTGTATTTTAACTTTATAACCCATTTTTTTTCTTATTTTATAATAGTATATTTACTATTATAAATTTAAAGAAAATCAGCATTGGAACCTAACAAAAAGCCTAGAAAAAATGGCTTCCTCAATCTTTTTCATGGACTTAATATCAGTCATGAAACACTTATGGATCTTGCCTTCGAATCCCAACTCATCAGGCGCAGGCGTGGAATTGACCCTGCCGATTTACTCACAGCACTGTGCATAGAATCATCCCAAGGGACAGTCAGCCATAATGATCTTGCCGCCCAACTTCAATCTGACACAGGGGTATCTGTGAGCAAGATTTCTGTGTGGAAAAAAATAAACACACGATGCCTAGACTTTCTTAAAAAAGTTTTTGAGCTCGTGATCCGGAGAAAATTTGCGAAAAATAGTCTCAAACCGGAAGCACTTTTATTCGATAGAGTTGTCGTCCAAGATAGTACTATAATCAGATTGCCAATGAGGCTGTTCAACGATTTTTCAGGGGTGGCAAATGCCCATTCTAAAGTGTGTAATTCACGTATCCAAGGGGTTTATGATATAGTTGCCGAACGGTTTTTATCCTTTTCCATCGACAGTTATAGCAAGGTAGACTATGAAGCTGCTCCCGAACTTGTCCTTGAAAAAGGGGATCTGACCTTAAGGGACCGTGGATATCTAACCGCCGATGAAATACAGCGCCACATAGATCTTGGTGCCGATTGTATTTACCGTCACAAGTACAAATTGATCTTGCTTGACCCTGTAGGTGAAAAGCCAATTGACTTGCTAGCCCTGCTGAAAAAGAAAAACAGTATAGACATGGAAATAAATCTAAACAACAAAGCCAGAACCAAAGTAAGGCTGCTGGCCTTTCCTGTAAACCAAGAGATTGCTTGTAACAGGCGTAGAAAGGCTAAAAAGGAAAATAAAAAACTTCCGAATGCGGATTATTTGGAACTATTGGGCTGGTCCATCTACCTTACTACGGTCAGGAGAGAAATCGCAGATGCGAAGAAGATTTTTGGTCTGTACAAGCTTAGATGGAGAATTGAAATAATCTTCAAATCCTGGAAAAGCAACATGGCTTTTGACAGAGTGCACAACGTATCTAAAATCCAGCTTTGGGTAATACTTTGGGCAAGGTTTATAATGATAGTTATCTGTACACAGATGATTTATACACCCTGCAGATTTTTAGTCAAAGCTAAGTTGGACAAAAACCTGAGCCTGATGAAAGTCACACATTATTTAATAAGGCACCCAAAAAAATTACCATTGATATTGAAAGAACTGAAGAAAAAGCATAATAAACTCGGTCCGATGGTCGAGGCATTGGCGAAATACTGCTCCTATGATAAAAGGAAAAGAATTAATTATCAGGAAGAAATGGAAATTACCCTGTCGTTAAGTTAACGCGTATGCCCTGCAGGGTGCAATCTTGGTAGCCCTGGGTAAGCCGACGCAGGAGGTGCGACCCGGGGTGTAAATGAGTTGCCATTTGTAGGGCATTAGCCTCCAGTAAGCTCAACAGTGAAACCGGCTTTTCACTAATGCCAGTGGCCCCTTACTCGTGAGTTTTAACATCTGTCATCGGTAGGCTTAACATTTTCGAAATGCAGAAATCAAGATGACGATTTGTATTTTCAACTTATTGAATATCTTTTACTTAAATATATACCTCATCGGTAGGCTTTTAGTGGAGATAGCCGTGGGACCCCTTCGACAAGCTCAGGGGGCACTTCGACAAGCTCAGGGGACAAGACAGACTGCCACACCCTTCCCACTGCAGCAACCCCTCAAAAAGGGTTCGCAGTGACGATTTAGACTGTTTTTTAAAGATCTTACCCCTAATTTAGGTTAGTAGCAACTGCGGCAAATAAAATACTGGCAATTTGTAAGATGAATAGCTTTGGGATCTTGATATGGAATTATTGACCGATTTTGAAGTGATTTCGTCAAGTAGAAGAAAAGCTATTGCATATTTCGGGTTAAAATAAATTACTTTTTCATTGTAATTTATTTTAAAGGGTTGATAATAAAATCACATTGGCTTATGATCTAAAAGCACATATAAGGAAAACCAATTGGCTAATAAGTCTGTTCCAGTCTCTGGTAATTTTGGGTCAGTACCCTACCAACAAAACCAGTACATAATTGAAGGTCTGGTAATTTTGTTTCAAACTGGATAGGAATGATTCTTATGGATAGGCATCATTGACAACAGCAAAAACCAAGCTTCAAAGGCAGTGACCCCCCCCATAAAAATCTAATCCGATAGCAAACATGTTTGGTTAGGCAAAAAATGGTTACTGAATGAACCTGATCCAAGCAAAGTTAAAAGCTACAAGCCAATCATGGATAGCTGCCATTATTCTAGTGGTCAAATTGGCAGGGCGTACACTGTTACTGCCTTATTTTTTAACATAGAAAGCCTATTATCTACTCTATTGAAGCGTGTAGGATGCCAAATTATAAAAGTAAACAAGCCTGAATTATACTAAAACCCTTGTATTTATTTGAAAATCTAATCAGGTTTTTAAGCGGGCTCTAATTATCATCCACACTCCAGAAAAGCCTAAATTTTTACTGTATTTTCCTCCTGTTTATGGAGTGAATTAACGAAAAACTTCTTCGCAATGAATATTTGAAACCAATAAATAAATTCCCCAATAGTACATTCCCATGGTTTAATAGTTATAATATTATATATATAGCATTTGATATTAATTTTATTTTGTTAAATTTAGGTAAGTAAAATTAATTAAATGAGTCATTATTTCGAAACTATACCCTTTGAAGCATTGGACGGCTTCCATTGTGATTTGAAGCATCTACTGTCTCCCTCTGCAACGAAAGGGCCAGTTTTACTGGTACATGGAGCAGGGGTAAGTAGTAATATATTCAATCCTCCATCTAGTAATAATATTATTCATGCGCTTGCCGAAGCAGGTTATGATGTCTGGTTAGAAAACTGGCGGGGAAGTATTCACTTTGAACCAAATGAGTGGAATTTAGATCAGGTGGCTCAATATGATCATCCTGCGGCTGTAAGAAAGATCGTCGAACGTACGGGATCAAAAGAAATAATGGCAATTATTCATTGCCAAGGAAGTACGAGTTTTATGATTTCATCCATCCTAGGACTTATTCCGGAGGTGAAATTAATCATTAGCAATGCAGTTTCCTTACATCCTGTGGTACCATTTTATTCTAAAATCAAACTAAATTTGCTCGTACCATTGGTAAGTAAATTTTTCAAATACCTCGACCCTCAATGGGGCTTGAGAGCTCCTGATTTTAAATCGAAATTGATCTTAAGGGTAGTAAAAGCTACGCATTGGGAAAAAGATTCCTTGGTCGGGAAAATGGTCAGTTTTACCTATGGATCTGGCTTTCCTGCATTATGGGAACTTGGTAATATTGATGACAAAACAAAAGATTGGATACAATATGAGTTTGCCCATGTTCCGCTGTCTTTTTTTTCACACATGCAGAAATGTGTTAAGAGTGGTGCCTTGGTCCGAAATGATAAAGGAGCAGGAGGTTATACAGAAAAGGCACCAATGACAACGGCAAGGTTTGTATTGTTTGCAGGTAAGAAAAACAAATGTTTTTTACCCAAAAGTCAGGAAAACACCTATGAGTACCTAAATAAATTACAGCCAGGATTACATAAATTGTACTTATTGGATGATTACAGTCACCTAGATGTGTTTTTTGGAAAAAATGCGCATAAGGATGTATTCCCTAAAATGATTAATGAACTTGAACTTGGATGATAAGCAATTATGCCCCCAAAAAGAATTAAAAATTACACCGGTAGATATGCTCTGGTAGACGGTATACCCTATTCCATGCCTGTAAGCTCTTCTGAGTCCCCAGCCTTAATGGTAGGGTTTTCATGTGACTGGGAGAAAGCCAATGCGCTATTGCCTGGAAATGAGATTCATGCCATGAAATTGCCTAACGGTCGGGCTGCATTGATGATTACCATTATCAATTACTTGGATACCAGCATAGGTAAATACATAGAATACAGCATTGCCATTGCGTGTACCCATGGATCCAAACCAGCCCCCAGAATTTTAAATGCCCTATTATTGGGGCATTACGGTACCGGGCAGTACATATTGGATCTTCCAGTAAGTAGCGAGGTATCTGTTAAGGGAGGAAAAGGTATTTGGGGAATGCCCAAGCACAAAGCCAACCTTGATTTTAAGGTCACGGAGGACAAAGTGACCAGTCAATACGAAAAGGATGGGCAGTTTGCTTTCAGAATAGAAATTAATAAACCTAAATCTCCCTCGATTAAGCTAAAAGTAGGAGCAACCAATTATTGCAGGTTTAGAAACATGTTGATGGCTTCCTATATTTATTTTGAATCAAAGGCAGGTATTAACCTGCTGGGTAAGGCGAAAGGAAGCCTTTTTATTGGAGACCATCCAAAAGTAGCCTTTTTAAAGAATATCGATATCAATCCAGATCCCTTTTTCACCACTTTTATGCCAAAAACCAACGGGATATTGGATGATCATTTCGAATCCTGGTTTATGACTTATGATGAACCGCCGAAAGTAATGACCGAAGGTTTAGAGTCAGTTTATCCACTTGGGTATACAGAGGAGTGGCTACCAGACCCATCTATCTCTGATTATGAAAAGTTTCGTATTTAAAATTTAACTATAAGATGAGTCCGCTAAAAAAAACATTATTAGATATCAATAATGCCTACATCTTCTTTTGTTCCTCTATTTATTTAGGAATGTTCTGGTCATTGCATTATTTTTGGTTTCCGAATTACCCAATGACCTTGAACCTTTCCAATTATTATGATGCGATTATTCCTCAGACGGATCTTGCTACAAAGTTCTTCTTTGTGTCCATTCCTTTAATGGCAATTGCATTAGTGATCATGCTTATTACGGAATGGAAATCGGGTCTTAGATGGGTCCCTCTTGCTTGGATTCCGGGACTTTTGGCACCTGTATTGATCCAGCAGCTCTATATAGAAGATGTTAATAACCAATTTAAAGCCGGGCTAACTGATGAAGGCACCTTGCAAGCACTACTTTCTGAATGGATGTGGCTAAATGATATCCGCTGGATTATCCTTACCCTAATGTGGTTGATAACGATGTATTTCTTCATCGCTAAAGCTAAAAGAAAACACCAAAACAATGGATGAGAAAAAAATATTTGGTTTATCTTCCCGGTACACAGAACTGCTGGTGGTATTAATTGCCTTCATAACATTGGTTTCCGGTTTGGTCCAAATGATAGCTCCATCATTCATGCTTGATTTTATTGGCAAGGAGGTGCCTACACCGTCTTCAGCTCATTTCTTTGCTATAGTAGGTATGTTCATGGCACTCTTTGGAGGAATGGTGCTGCATGCCGTTTATAGTTCGGTGACCAATAAGCAAGTTATGTTATGGTCAGCACTTCAGAAATTTGGGGCATTTATAGCGGTAACTATAGGAGTGTTTAATGGTTTGTTCTCTATTCTGGCCATGTCTGTAGCCATTTTTGATCTTTTCTCAGGAGTGGTTTTCATTATCTATTTGAGGGTGCTCAATGCTTCCAATACTTAATAGACCTTTTTATCGAAGTACTTACTTCTGTTAATTCAAAACAGAATCAAAAAGGTCAAAATTAAACGAAACAACCAGGATGTTAATTGTTAACCAACAAAATGACAATCACCCAAAACGCACATTAATATTGGCTGGTGGGGGCATGCGTGTTGCCTACCAGGCCGGTGTAATGAAAGCGATGGAAGAGGAAGAACTTGTATTTTCTCATGCAGACGGTGCATCAGGAGGTATTTTCAATGCAGCCATGTTGGCTACAGGCCATCCTGTGGATAAAATTCTAAAAAAGTGGAAGTCATTAAACTTTAATCATTTTACCTCTTTAATAAACCTGAAAGAATACTTTACCCCGTGGAAACTAAAGGCCTTGGGAGATGCAGATGGGATTAGGGATAAGATTTTACCACATTTTGAGGTAAGTGTAGCAAAGATCAAAGAATTTAATTTACCTGTCACCTTTTCAGTTTGTAACTTCACCCAGAAGACGGTCAACACGATTTCGACAGATCAGCTAGAAGAAAACCATTTGTTGGCTGGCGTTTCCTTACCTATCCTAATGCCAGCCCTAAAAGTCAATAATGATTGGTTTATTGATGCGGTTTGGATTAAGGATGCAAACTTATTGGAAGCGGTCAAAAGAGGCGCAGAGGATATTTGGCTGATTTGGGGGATAGGCAATTATCCCGCTTACTTACCAGGTTCCCTCAATCAATATGTTCATTCTATAGAAATGAGTGCCAATGGTGCCTTGTTTGAAGAGTTTGAGCAAATTAAATGGATAAATAAGTTAATTGCGCTTGGAAATTCTCCATTTGGTCAGACCAGGCCGATTCAAGTATTTATTGTAAAACCAAAGCTACCCTTACCTCTTGATCCAGAATTGTTTCTAAAGAAAATAACGGCAAGGTCCCTAATAAATATGGGATACCAGGACACCAAAAATTATCTATTAGAGAAACCTGAAAATGGAGATTTTCTTGATTTTAAGGCTACACAGACAACTGACTCTGGCGATTACATGTGCTTGCCCATGAAATTCTCAGGATTGCTTTTACAAAAGGATAAAAACCAACAAGTAGATTACTATATTTTTCTGCGCAAAACCATTGTGAATCGAGTGGAAAGCATTGAAGCCTTTTCTAGTCTACACTATAAAGATACAGCGGAGGAAATGATTGGCGGGCTAACCAAGGTTAAAGTGACTGGTAAAGCACCTGGTGAAACAGTGATTGGTATTGAAACCAGTTTGACCAGTAAAGAAAACCGCTATTTGCTGAAAGCTGAGTTGCGCTGCTCAAGTCCTTGGTCTTGGTTAATGGGACTTGCTTTCAAATCGGTTGAGGTAAGGGTTTATTCAAGTCAAGAAGGAAATAAAAAGGTTTTTATGGAAGGTAAACTCCATCAATCCTTTTTATCAAGGATAAAGGCGGTAGGGCTTAGTTTGGCCAAAAAGAAAAGCGGTTCAAATGGGGGAATTAAGTTTAAATTTGGAATGATAAAAAAAATATTACAAAATGAAGTTTGAGAGAAAACCAATGGTCAATTGGTATGACCCAAAGCAGTTGGCTTTTACAGGTGTCAAAACTGTATTGTCTTCAGTTTTCGGTAATTTTGCGGATAGAAGAGAGTTGCAAGCCGCACTCGACCAGGAAACCAAGCCTTTTGATTATTCTCAGAAAGAGGAATTATGGTTTGACTATGTTTCTGACTTGGGCGATGGGTTTAATCCCACTTTTACGCTTGCCAAGTTATTGGCCAGAGATAATTTAACCCTTCGGGGGAAAACCCTTAAAAGGGGGGATCTTTTGATAATGGGTGGAGATGAAGTTTATCCTACTCCGGAAAACATTGAGTATGACAATAGGCTAAAGGGGCCTTATACAGCCGCTTTTCCAAAAAACAAAATGAATATTGACAGGCCAGATGTTTTTGCTATCCCTGGAAACCACGACTGGTACGATGGATTGACAAATTTTCTAAGACTATTTACACAAAAGCGCTCCCTTGGCAATTGGAAAACCCAACAAAATAGAAGCTATTTTGCACTCAAATTACCTTATGACTATTGGATAATAGCGATTGATATCCAATTGAATGCTGATATTGATTTTCCTCAAATTTGCTATTTTAAAGAAATGGCGAAGGAACATTTCAATTCCAATAGCAAGGTGATATTGTGTACCTCAGAGCCATCCTGGGTCTATAAATCATTTGACCTTAAAAATGATTCTTTTGATAGGCTTCAGTTTTTTATTGACAAGGTCCTTTTAGGGCAAGGAGATAAAACATACGAAGAGAAAAATAAGGACATAAATATCGAGTTAATATTAACCGGCGATTTACATCATTATGCCAGGTATGAAACTGTAAAGGATGATGCCAAGCCCTGTCAATTAATAACAGCAGGAGGAGGGGGCGCTTTTATGCATCCGACCCATACCCTGCATAACGAAATTCATGCCATCCATAACAGAAAGGCCAAACTGGAAAAGACCTTCCCACCAAAATCAAGTTCGGTCAAATTAAGTTTATTAAACCTGGCTTTTCCGTTTTTTAGCCGTACAATGCTGTTGTTTTTCGGTATTTATAATGTTTTTACCTCCTGGATACTTCAAACGAAGTTTACTGACGGTACGACACTTATGGAAAATCTGTCACAATATAATCTGTTTAACAATGAATTTTCAGAGATATATAATGTTATAAGTGCTACTTTATTACACTTTCCATCAGCTCTCTTTCTTAATCTATTGTTATTTTTTGGTATTGTAATGTTTACAGATACCAGTTCGGGCAAAAAAAACCTAAATTATATTGCTGGAGGGATTCATGGCCTCCTACATTTGGTCAATTTTTATTTCCTTCTATGGCTCTTTTCCTATCTGAACCTTAATGTTTGGAATTTGGGCGTCAATGATGCATTACCGATAATGTTGTTTACTGCTGAAATGATACTTTTTGGTGGGCTAATCAGTTGTTTCTTTTTCGGCCTGTACTTGACCATAAGTGTCATTTTATTGAAAAACCACATTACAGAAGCATCTTCCTCCTATCGGTGGGAGGGGTATAAAAACTTTTTAAGAATTTCAATTGATAAAGAGGGGCTTACCATTTACCCTATTGGGGTGAAGAAAGTGGTAAGCAATTGGAAGCAAATAGGGACTGAAGACAAACCTCATTTTGAAGGGGGTCCCATAAATTATGAATTGATAGAGGACCCTATATTTATAAAAAATGAAAAAATTAGCTAAACCCCTAGCCAGCATTAAGCCTGAATACGATTATGTAATCATTGGATCAGGATATGGTGGAAGTATTTCAGCATCAAGGATGGCTCGGGCAGGGCAATCCGTCTGTCTATTTGAAAAAGGGAAGGAATTTTTACCCGGTGAATTTCCCGATACCCTTTTGGATGCTTCCAAAGAAATGAATTTTGTAAGGGGTAAATCCACTAGTCTTGAAAAAAATGGGCTGTACGAGTTCACCATGGGCAATGGCATTAATGTATTTAAAGGATGCGGTCTTGGAGGAACTTCCTTGGTAAATGCCAATGTCTCCATCAAGCCGGAGGATAGGGTGATGCAGGACAAAATGTGGCCAGAAGCAATAAGGCAGGATCTAGCCTCATTTGAAGAGGGTGTGAGTAGAGCACGGGACATGCTGAAACCCAATCCCTATCCGGAGAATAAAAATGGCTATCCGGTACTTAAAAAGACAGAAGCCATGCGTAAATCCGCCGATTTTATGTCTTCTCCATTTCGACTTTTGGATATTAACGTAAATTTCGAAAACAAAATCAACCATGTTGGTGTAAGGCAAGCGAAGTGTACCAACTGTGGGGACTGCGTAACCGGATGTAATGTAGGTGCAAAAAATACTACGGCAATGAATTATTTGCCGGATGCTTACAATCACGGAGCCGAAATTTACACCTCGATAAATGTCAGGTATGTCAAAAAGTTTCAAGCGGGTTGGCAGGTATATTATCATCCTATTGGCATTGGTAGGGACAATTTTGATGCACCTCTTATGTTCATCAAAGCTAAAAATGTAATACTTAGTGCAGGCTCCTTGGGCTCTACGGAAATTTTATTCCGATCAGCGAAAATGGGGCTGAAAGTTTCCAATAGATTGGGCATGAGATTTACAGGTAATGGGGACGTACTTGGCTTTGGTTATAATAATGATGAAAGAATTAATGGAATTGGTTTAGGTAAAAAAGGCACAGACCAGATTGCCAACGTTGGACCTTGTATCACCAGTGTAATAGACCTTAGGGAGCGAGAGAATCTGGAGGATGGCATGACCCTTGAAGAAGGGACAATTCCCGGTCCGATAAGGAGCATTATGCCCAATGCACTGATCGCTTTTTCTAGATTAGCAGGAAAAGATACCGACAGAGGCTTTAAAGATTATTTTAAAGAAAAGTTAAGAGAAATTAGAAGTTTATTCTTGGGTGCCTTTCATGGAGCCGTAGCCCATACCCAAATCTACCTCGTTATGACACATGATGATGGAAATGGAACCATGAAAATGGATGATGAAGGTAAGTTGACACTCAACTGGGAAGGAGTAGGTAAGCAGGAGATATTCAAGAAAGTCAATGGCGAAATGTTCAGTGCCACCCAGGCCCTTGGTGGTACAAAAATACCAAACCCTACCTGGAACAATTTAATGAATTATGATCTGGTAACCGTTCACCCCTTGGGAGGATGCGGCATGGGGGAAAGTGCTGATAGAGGCGTAGTGAATCATAAAGGACAAGTCTTTGCTGGTGAAAATGGCGCCGATTTGCACGAAGGATTGTATGTATTGGATGGTGCAATTATTCCCAGACCAGTAGGAACCAATCCACTCTTAACGATAAGCGCATTGGCAGAGAGAAGCTGTAAGCTAATTGCAGCGGAGAAAGGGTACGAATTGAACTATGACTTTGGAATTCCCGCCACTTCAGAAGGAGAAGAAACTCCCGGTACAGGAGTACAGTTCACGGAAACCATGAAAGGATTTATAGGCTTAGGAGAAACAGTAGATTTTGAAAAAGGCTTTGCCAAAGGGAAGTTAGAAAACACCACCTTTGAGTTTACCCTGACCATACAAACAGAAGATATTGATGCATTTGTGGCGGATGAGAATCATGCTGGAAGAATGATAGGAAATATGATTGCTCCAGCGATTAGTAAAGAGCCACTTTCTGCTTACAATGGGGTTTTTAATTTATTTATTCAGGATGAAGCGGATAAGGAAAGAAAACGCATGAATTATAATGCGGAGCTAATTAGTCCTTCAGGAGAAAATTACTTTTTCAAAGGTTTTAAGGACATCTACAATAACAATGTAGTGGATGCGTGGAAGGATACCACCACGCTTTTTATCACCTTATACGAGGGCAATACGTCCGGAGGTAACATTGTGGGTAAAGGCAAATTGGTAATTAAGGTTTCGGACTTACTCAAACAACTAAGAACAGTTAAATCCCTTCACCCCAAAAATAATGAAGAAGGAAGGAAAGCTATAGGGTCATTTGGGAAATTTTTTGCTGGGAATGTGTTTGAAACTTACTTTAAACCTTAAATAGATAATAGACAGTCTATTGCATGATGGAAATATTCCAAAATAGTAATTAATATACTTTTCTAGGCTAAAACATAGCACGGCTATGCTTTAGCCAAATGGATTGATATCGTTCAATGGCAACACTTTTTAATAGGCGTGAGGAATTCCTATTGTTATCCCACTTAGAGGAGACCAATGGGGATGCTGTTATTTAAATTTGTCCAGAATCCCAGATTTACTTTCCATTTTGCTGGTAAACCAACGGTTGGCCTTCGTTAGAAAGTCGCGGTTATGGTAGGCTTCGTGTACGGTATACAATTGAGTTAAATAGACTTCTAGATTTAAGCGCTGCTCCTGACTCAAGCTACTCAATTGATTGGGCTGTTGGATATCGGTTTTAAAATCTCTTGAAGATTTAAAGAGAATATGGTGGCCAATTTCCAGGTTGTTATTTGGCTTATTGATGCTATCAAGATTTAATAAATTGGGAAAAGTAAGCTGTTCCAATGGAATACTAATTTCAATAAGCAAATCAGGAGATCGTTTATCTACGATCCAGAATTTGGAAGGATCTGGATATAAATTATGGAAGGAGTCAGTTTGACTTATCTTGAGAATGCTTTCCTTGTCAGCTATCCAGCTTTCCCAACTTTTGGGCTTGTACTTTTCCAATCCAATCAAATGTAAAAGGCTGTCTTTTCTTTCTTTATCAAGTTCAAATTGATAAAAAGCGACTGTATCACTTGATAATGCAGTAACATCTTTCACAAGAAATATTGAATTCTTAGCATTCCAATCGTCCAAAAACAAGGTATCAGGAACGTATTTTCCAATGGGTAAAGAATCTTTCAAGACTTGGAATAAGCCTTCATTCCACTGAGACTTTAACAATAGAGTATCTTTATTTGCCCAGAGTTCTGCAATGAGTTTGTTTTGGGAGTTCTTATGAACGCTTTTGATGGTTAACCACTCTTCATCATCTATAAGGCCATCCTCTCTGATACGGTACCATAAAGTGGCAAAATAATTATAAGGTGGAATTTGTGATTCAAACTCAAAGGTCTGTAATTGTTTGAGCATTTGCACCATTGTATTCCACTTCGTATCTGCAAGCTTTCTATTGTTGTATCGATCCGCTGTCACCTCTCTTAGTGAGTCGATTTTAACTAATTCAGATTTAAGGTGATTTTCGAATAAAGAGGCCTCTTCATAACTTATGAATCTATCTTTTTGAATTTCCTTCGTTAAATCTATGAGCTCATCATGGTGAAAAAAAACTTTTTTAACTTCCACATCCGTAAGTAAACTGATAAGCCGACTGATGGTTTGTCCTCCATTTAATTCAGCCTGTTCTATTATCCCAGCCTTTAATGCATTGGTTTTAAGCTTTTGGACCGCATAGATTTTAACTTTCTTACTGTCCTTAAAGTCCACTTTTCGATTGTAGGTTAATAAATCAAATCCAGGTATCCCTTTTTCAGGAATAAACCAAGGGTTGATATCTGCATTAAGGATCTTAGGCGCAAGGCCGAAAATATGTAATTCACCCACTTCCTCATTCAAGTAATACATGTGACTTTGCAAGCCTTCAAAATCAAAACCTGCTTTTACTGTTCCTCTACCTATCATGGCCAACCTTTTTCTGGCTTCCCTTCGAGGCCGCTCGGACAATTTACTGGCAAAATAATCCGAAGTGAATAAAGCGGTGTCCCATAAATCATCAGGCTTGGCTTTACACCATTTTTCCAGTGTTTTTCGAAGTCTGTTTTCCCTTAACGGATCTGTGATAACATCTTCTTTATCGTTTTGCTTCAGGTAAATAAAAGTCAATATTTCGTCAAAAAAGATCAATCGGCTGGTTTGTTCCCAATCTCCTAAGTAGTTGAGCTTTTCAAGGACATTGCTTTTTCCAACCTCATCTACTAATATTTTTTTTCTATCCCGCCTTTTGAGTTTTTTGTCCGGATCTCCTATCTCTAATCGCTGTTCTACAGACAGCTTGTGAAAATTTCTAAGATCTATTATTTCTTCTAAAATCTTTTCATAGGTGGCCTCTGCCTGAAGGGTGATTTGCGGCCCCTTTTGAAAATCGATTTGTACTTCATCAATAGAAGTTAATACTTCACCGTAGTATTCGGCGGTTATCATTTCTCCTATTTCTCTAATTTCTGAAACCATATTTGCCGTAGGCTTCAATACAGCCTTTCCGCCAAACAGGTTCATTGGATTCCACAAGTAAATCAAAACCACTGCGGCTACTACCAACAGTATTTGTAGTATCAGGCGAGCACTACCTAGGATTTGACGTATCATGGATTTATAGTATTGTCGGGAAGTTGTATTTGTCTTACTTTCAATGAGTCACTTTTAAAATGAATGTAAATCTCATCAAACTCAAAGCTCTTCAATAAAGTAAACATCAATTTTCTGGCGTGATTTTGACTTGTTTCGACCAAGCCCATGTAGGGAAGTTGATCACGAATGTCCATTTCTGCAAGTCTGAAAAAGGTCTCCTGATCCTCCAGGTTAATTGAATTTAGGAAGCGCTTTGGGTTTGAAACCAATGAATCTTCTACAAAATCCTCCGGCGGATAAGAGAAATTTATCACCTCTATTGTTGGCAAATAGAGGGTTATTTTATTTCCCTCAATTAAGATATCTTCTTCTCTTATACGCTCCAGATTTATGCCTGTTTTAATCTTGGCCCTTGAATACGCCAAGAAAGAAGCTTCATTGACAGGTACGAAAAAAATGTTTTTTTCTTTTCTCCCGAAAACCACTTTGTCTACGACAAATTCCGTCACAACCAGATCACTGGCTTGTTGAATTTTCCCAATTACCAATCCTCTTTGTTCTTCTTTACAGCTTGAAGATGAAAAGACAATTATGACAATGGTTACTATATAAAGCCACTGCCTTCTTAAGCTGTCCATGTTTGCTCTTTTTTGAATTGCTCATAAAAGTTTTTCATTTTAATATGGTATTCATTGACTTTATAGCCACTTCCGTTGTATCCATAGGCGAAGGATTCCCAATCATAATTTCCTTCATTTTCCTCCGAAATATAGTTTATCAAGGCTTTTCCTCGAACTTTTTTGATTTTTATAAAGGCCAGGAAGTCCAGAAAATGAAAATATTCTGATTCGTGCTGTCTGGACTCAAACTCTTCCACACTTTTGTAATTGCGGGATTTAATATTGTGTTCAAGATTTTCACCTAAGATTTGAAACAATCCCCAGGAAGTTGCATAAACAGCTGCTTTGGGATCTATTTTTCTGGCCTTTTCCAAGCGGTCATACTCCTTTATACCAACTCGATAATGTGTTCTATTCCATTTTTCATAAATAATATCCTCGTTGCCTACACTCAATGCTTTCGGGTCTTTATTGAATTTTTTTAACCAATACCAGAATTTATGCCCCTCAAATAAAATTTTTGCTCTTCCGTCACTTAGGTGGCCACGACCAGCAGATTCTACTTTTACAATTGCTTTTATGACAGGCAAACTAATCTTGATATTGTCCTTCTCCTCCAATTCATCCAGCGCTATTCTGATATCCATATCACTAAGCAATTTATTGTTGGTATTGTCCTTTATTTGAACATACTCTTCCCTATGCAAATTCAACTCTGGTTGGGCTTCAAAAGAAGTTGAAAGAATGGATCTTTGTTGTGTAGCTGGCGGAGTTTCTTTTTTTACATAACCATTTTCAACGGAAAAATTTCTGTCCTCAATATCAAAATAGGCATTGTCAATTTCCATTTCGTCCATTGGAATAGACGAATTTTTTGCTTGATTCGAAGAAAGGGAATACTCATTTCCACTTTGATTGCTGGTGCCATTTTGATTGTTAACTTGTTTTGGTGTCCACCTGTCTCGCAAGTATTTTAAAGATTTATCTCCAAAATAGAAAGCGATCATCATTAAAAAGGCCGTTTCAAAAAACTCAAACTGCTGGCTCAATAAGGCAGCATCCACACCGGTGTACTGAGTGCCAAAGCTGACAATTAAAAGTGACATGCCACCCATCAAAAGTGTAAATGCAATCATACCCCTAACCGTTCCAGGAGGAAGGCCAAAAGTTTGACTTTTATAAGGGTTGTATTCGGGCATCTCCAAATCTGAAGGTTTTACCGGTATACCTTTACTTTGCATATCCCTGAAATCATATATTCGTTGCCAGTCCTGGTCTGTAAGTCCGTAGTTAATATTATAATGATAAACGGACCACATAAAGTAGATTAAAAACAATGCGATCCATATTACTATTGTGGCAAGGCCCAAAGCCTGAAAAAGGTTGTCGTGTTCTACATATACAAAGAGCGCCCCTAACACAGCGAAAATGACCAGAATTATGGATAGGATTAACGTTCCTCTGAAGAAAAAGGTATGGTAAGGATTAAAATTAGGATTTCTGTCTTTTACCTTGGGACTGATATGCCTAGATACAAGCCCATAAATGAAACTCAGGGCAACAATAACAACGAATCCATTGGCAAATGTATGGTTGGTGGTTTCCATGCTTGGCACAATGAATAAAAGTATGGCGAGCATTATGATCAATATCGCAGCAATGTGGATATAAATATAATTGCGTCCCGATATTAATGATGGCTTTTTATCCTGATTTTCAGGAGGTGAAGTGGCATTTTCCATGGAGTGTTTCGGTCTGTGGTCTTTCTATTAAGAATTAATTATTATTAGGCTTTTTCTAAATGAGAAGTGTTGGAAACCCTTTCGAACCATTCCTCATTTAGTATATTGATAGCCATCGGCTCATTTTGGTCGATTTTGGGATATATATTTTTATAAAATCTTTCGTAGGCCTTTTGTGATTGAAGAATCATTTTTTCAGGTTGTCTTGCATTTACTCCATCCGCTATTAAAATACATCCTTTGGTGTCTTTATGATTGTTTCCGATATGAATGTAAACCAGGTCATAATTCGGTATTCCTTTAATTTCAATATGGTTAGAAAACCATTCAAACCTATTTCTATACCTTTTTGTCAAGGGACTTAGGTTATTATTAATACCTAGTTGATAATGTCCTTCTGGAATCCTTGTGCCTCCAGGTATTTTTTCGTCGTTGTGGGTGTCCTCTAACGTATAA
>Ga0222654_1000633_pt1 | contig 20242 bp, 10 predicted proteins | sample AntAcemetagen421_FD_179805 | JGI IMG/M metagenome (GOLD analysis project Ga0222654, IMG submission 179805) | Saline water microbial communities from Ace Lake, Antarctica - #421 | ecosystem: Environmental > Aquatic > Non-marine Saline and Alkaline > Saline | place: Antarctica: Ace Lake...
CGTGGGGATGAGACTGTGTCTGACGAAGGGGGACCGGTCCGGAACCTGTGTAATCTGGCTGCGCTGTAACCTCGCCGATCATTCCGGTATCGGGGTCGAACGGTAGCACCGAGATGCCACCCTCCCAATACCTTGTTACGAACAAGAAACGCCCAGTCCGGTCAAATGTTGCACACGTATTGCCTCGGCCTCCAGTCGACTGGGTGCATACCTTCTCGAGTCCACCATCGGGCTGGATTTTGTACGACGTCACAAATCCGACACCGGCGTGTACCCCGGTGTGGTGAGAAAGTTCGTGTGTAGCAACAAGAAATCGTTGGTTGGGGTGAATCTCCAGCCAGGTCGGTGAATCTTGCTTCGTCATCTTGCCCGTTGGGACAAGCGAGCCATCGGAACTGTTAAAAGCGAAGGTGAGGATGCCTTCTCCGGGTTGCTTTGAGCCGACCCAGCCAAGCTCCCCTAGTTTAAATCCTGTATAACTCCCAACGAAAGCGTAATGCTTTGACGCCTCGTCTTGTGCAAACAGCTCGTTCATGTTTTAATTGTTTTAAAGTTTACTAAATTATAATTGGATTTCATAGTATCCGGCCTAGTGTGTTATTAGGAAATCTAAGTATCTCTTTGATTTCGTCAAGAGTTTTTTATTTTGTCGCAAAGCGGAATCAGCATCTGATTGCAAAGGTTTACCGGGGAGAAACGTCGTTACTTCTTCTCCACCGGCGGACTGTGTGACGGGATGAACGCTGGAAAAACAAATCGGCGCACAAAGTCATGCAGTAAATCGGGTACGAAAAACGTGTCCCGCGTGGCATCCGTTGCATCGGCCGTCGTCACGACCAAAAGATCCAACTCGGGATACACGCCGATAAATTGCCCGCGGTGTCCATAAGCAAAGTAGCCTTGCACGTTTTGATCGCCCTGTGCGGTCTTCACAATGTCCGAGCGTTTTCGGGCCCAGTTCAGGTATCCGTAACCTTTCTCTCGATCGAACTCCACTCGACGTTCCGTGGCCGCTCGTACCCACCCGGGCGGCAGTAATTGTTTGTCTTCCCAGCGCCCCTCCCGCAGCAATAAGTAGCCGAGGCGCGCCATATCTCTGGTCGTCATATGGAGGCCGTTGCCCCCTTCGGGAACCCCGTGGGGCCCCTTTGTCCATTCGGTAACGTGAAAACCCAGTGGGCCAAATAGATACTCTTGTGCCAAGGCAGGGACGTCAGAAGCATCCCCCGCCACCCCTTGTTTGGCTAGCCTGTCCAGAATGGCCGTTAGCAGGTTCGGCGCATAGTTGCTGTACTCAAAGGCCGTGCCGGGAGGCGATTGTGGCTCCTCTTTAAGGAGTAGGCTTACGTCCGCAAAGTTTCGCACGCCCGAGCGGTGGGTCAGCACGTCTTCCAGAGTCAATGCCGCGAGCTTTGGGTGAACCGAGTATTCGGGCAACAAATCAGCCACGCGTTGGTGCACGCCTTCAATCCACCCCTGCTGCACGGCAATACCCAACAGCGTCGCGACAAACGTTTTGGTAACGGAATAAACATGGTTGGGAGTCTCGGCAGTTTGACCGTGGAAGTAAGACTCGGACACAATGTACCCGTGCCGAATCACGAGCAAGCTGTAGCCGCTAGGAAAAAGACGCGGATAGATTTGTTCCGCTTCCTTCAACGCTGCGCTGTCCATGTCTACGGCTTCAGGCTTGGCTTCGGACCAAGCGATCGTGGGCCATGGACCCGGAGCCTGTTGCATTTGAGTCTGCGAAGTACCTCGACTAACACAAGCCAACGTCAACAGGACACACAGGCCAACATAGCAACCCAGACGCCTTGTATGATTGGAAAAACCCAAAAGACTAGCCTGGCAGCTATGACCTTTCTGCTGCATATCCTCACTTCTACTTTCTAGTATCATTCTCATCCCGTTTTCTATTATGTACATGATTATTACTCCGATTTACTTGTCATCTGTCTGCTGCGTGAGCCATCTTACCGAGTTGCGAATCAGCCGCTGCATCATTGGGTGTCCCAGCGCCTCTGGCGTGTGTCCGGGCGCGAGATAGACAAATCGTCCCTTTCCTATCTCCCGCCACCAGCCAGCCGGGGCGGATTTGTTTGCGTCCGAAATATTTCGCATCAGCAAGTGCTCGCGATCCCCATAGTATTTACTCATGTGCTGCTCGTCGAAGGTCCTGAAGTCCTCAACGCCGGCCGTAATAGGATTATCTTTGTTCTCGATCCGGATCATAAACTCTTCCGGAGCCGGATGGCCGCCGTAGTCTCCTCCGAAAATCTTGTAGTAGGGTCCGTCTGGCGGGTAGAGTCCGTGCGAGTTATGCAACGCCAGAAATCCGCCACCGTTATTCACGAAGTCCGAGACGGCCTGCTGCTGCTCTTCGGTCATCCAAATCACCTGTGAGTCGCGCTCGTATCCGTTCGGCCAAATCATACCGTCCTTGAAGAAGATCAGCAGATCGAAGTCCTTCAGGGTCTCGGCGGTCAGCACCTCAGGGTTTTCGATGTAGACGACTGGGATGTTCTCAAGTGCCAGCGCGCCCATCAGCCCATTACGGATGTGGACCGGCGAGTGATAGCGGTCTCCGATTAACGCCAGAGCACGCGGCTGATGGGTCGACATGTAGACCTCGGAGGTGTTCTGGGTCTGGGCGGAGAGCACGGTCGCTAGGCTGAATGCCATAGCGAAAAGAATGAAAAAACGAGTCATTACTCTACTCCTTTTCGGTAAAAATGGTATTGGTTTCATACGAATTTTAGGTTTAAAGTTTACTAAATTATAATTGAATTTTGGATTGGTTTTTAAAATAAATCTCATTTAGTGAGTTTTTTTTACTAAAGGGATCGCTATTTTATTTTTGAAATTAACTCGCTACTGCTGTTGTTTTATTTTTTTTCACCCATACAAAAAGGATAACAAATAATACAATTAATATGGCAGGGAATACGGTCATAGTTTGTAATGTGGCCTGACCAGCAACTAAATCTAATTCGTCTCCAGTCAATCCTGTTGCTGCGGCGGCTGCCTTATCAGAATCAATCCAACCTCCAATAATTGGTTGAAAGATTGAACCAGAGAACATTCCAACTGCACCGATAATTGACAAACCTATAGCACCACTTTTCGGAATTTTATCAGCTATAAATCCGAGCATGTTTGGCCAGAAATAAGCAATTCCTAAAGCATAAATGATTGCTGCAACATAGGCCATACTTCCAGTTTGAGTACTAAATAAAAATATACCGATAGCCGTCAAAACAGCAGATCCTAAAAAGACACCAGTTTGATCGAATTTTTTAACAACATCTCCACCAAAGAATCTAGCAACTGCCATTAATCCTGTTACTAGAGCTAAAATCAACATAGGTTCTGCACCGCTTTTTGCAAGTATCAATCCAACCCATTGTTGAGGTCCAAATTCTGAAATTGCAGTTAATATCATACATACCATCATAAAAATAAACAATGGAGTTGCCACTGCTTTAAAATTACCAGACAATGAAGCCTCCTCTTGAGTTTTTGCTTTAGGCCAAGTCTTTCCGAGGAATAAATAAGCATATATTAGCGTAGGAATCATAATCACCCAAATTTGAGTTTCCCAACTCAACCCACCATCAGTCATGAATTTAGAAATTAAGGCTCCAATTACAATTCCACCTGGAAACCACATATGAAAACGATTCATCATTTTAATTATCATATTTCCTTCATATGCATCTGCAATCATTGGGTTACAAGCCGCTTCAGTACATCCATTTCCGACGCCAATTAATAAGGTAGAAATTAGTAATCCAACATAACTTCCAGAATATATTGTCATAATAATTCCAATTGCGTGCGCAAAAAAAGCAAATTGCATTATTACTTTTCCTCCAACAATGTTGTAGATTAATCCACCAATAACCATAGAAATAGGAAAACCTAAGAACCACATAGAATTGATATATCCTAATTCTTCTGCAGAAAGATTTAATTCCTCTCCTAATTGTGGTAAAATACCTGCTCTTATACTAAATGAGAAGGCATTTGTGATTACTGCAAAACAACTCGCATAAAATAATTTTAGATTTGTAACATTCGATTCGTTACTTGATGTTCCCATGTGTTTATAATTTATATATAGTTATTTTTATTGATAGATATATACAAAGGTTCCCGTATCATCGGTTCTATAAATTGATTTTTTTCGCCACAGTTGGGTTTATGCTCTCATTTTTCAAGTTACCATCTGATCATAAACGAGGAGCATGAGCACGTACTATTACCTGATCAGCGGTAGAACTCTTGCCCCTGATCAAGGCCGCGCGCTCCGTAGATCACGGCAGGACTGCCTACTTCGAGTGCCCCCAAATCCGGTGCTTTTCCATTGAAGCTATCATTTACGTTTGGAATAATAACTCCTGCATCTACTGCCTTCCCCTTAGGGTTAAGTTTAAAGTTAAGGTCTACTGCGTGATAAACTGGACCAGGCATATCACCCAACGGTGTGCCTACTGGTGCTTGGATCGGTTTCTGAAGATCCTCAAAAATATCATAATCGACCGTTATACCATGCTTTTCAAGACCGCTCGCTTTGCTGAAACTCTTTAATGTCTCAAATTCTACTGTCTCCCCATTGGGTGACAACCATCTATATTGGTTTTCAGGACTAGCAGGACCTTGATTTGGCCGATACCCGTTATAATCAGCTACCGAATAGGTAGTTGTATAGGGAAATTTAGCAATGTATGTTGGCCCATCCGAACCAAGAAACAAATTGTTCCGGTAGTTCGAATTTGGGTGTCCGCCACCACCGTTGTTTTCCGCAATGAAAGTGTTATGATAAGCTGTGAGACCCGGTACCCCCCCGTGAATTTTAAGTGCTCCTCCCTTGTTTATATTATAAAGAACATTCCTGATATAGTAGGCAGGGCCACCAAATACGGGTTGAGCACTAATTCCACTCTGTGCAGTGCTTACACCCCTATTCCGCATAATGCGAATATTGTGCACACCACCATCCGCCTCAATAAAGTCATCGACCATAAGGTGTAAATCATTGTTGTAAATATCGATCGACACCGCTTTTAACTCCTGTTCTTTCTCCGGGGTGCCATAGGTTGATATACCAATGGCATCGTGGAAGAATGCAATGGAATTATGAGCAATTACATGCCCAGGACCATATACTTTGATCCCATAATAAGAATCCAGTAGATGCGTCCCGTAAGGAATTAGACCCTCCCGATGGGCAGCCCAACCGTATACTCTATAACGATCGTCGCGACCAAGGATGACGTTGTCCTGGATAAGAAAGTTTTTTGAACCTGCGAATTCTGTCCGAATCCCCTCACCAACATTCTCAAAACGACAATTCCGTACCGTTAGATCACTTGCTCCCGCCAAATGTCTCCTCCCGGCATCGAAAACCCTGTCGACGTTCCTAAAGGTTAGATTCTGAAAAATGTGATGTTCGGTGGCCATGACATTAAATAGGTTCGCAGCTCCGGCCCCATCAAAGATGACCTCGCCATCCCCGGCTGCCTCGATTACGATCGGGCGCTCCGCAGTCCCTTTTTGTGTGAAAAAATAAGTCCCGTCGAATGGTATATTGTTCCAATCAGGATAGTTAAGAAGAACCCCCTTATAGAGCCCTCCATGTATTTTAATAATATCCCCTGGTTGCACCGGATCTTCGGCTACCACATACCAATCTCCCTTTGTGTTTGCAGAACCGCCATAAGCAGAAACCAGGCCTGGGTAATTAGGCTCTTCTTTTACACCCGTATAATATTGGGAATAGACATGTCTTACTCTCCCTCCACTAGCAGCCTTAGGCTCGGCCCGTGTGGAAACATTGACTACCTTAACTGCTTCCCCTTCAACCCCATCAGGATCTTCTAATGTAAAGCGGGCCTCATACTTGGTATTGATATTTACATCCAAAATACTTCCAGCAAACATACGGGGAGTTGTGTAATCAATTCCCGCTCTTTCAATGTGTTCCCCCCCAATTCTAAGGAGAGACATTCCCTTTTTCCATTCGTTACCCGATCCCGCGATTCGATACTCAACCTTTACTGTGGCATTGCGGTTGGCATCACCATCAATATACCATTCGAACCCCAAATTTTCGAGTGTCGGTGGTTCAATAATAAACTTTTGGCCCTGAACCTTGTTCTGGGCCTGTGAAAGATGTGGAAAAAGAAAGAGTATGATAAAAAATCCCCCAATTAGGTTCTGCAACACGCTTCCTTTAAGACGATTTATTTTTCTTCTACCTTCCCTTTGAAAATTATGTTTTTTCATTTTATTTAATTTTAATGTGTTTAAATGATTTCTGCCCTTATTATAAAAAACTCCCATGCTCATTTTGAGGTTCTGGAATCCTTTTCCAATGGCCCGTATCCCGTCTATTGGTCACTCCGGGCCCCCTAGGTCTACGTGATCCTTCATGAAACCTCTCAACGAGACCCAGGTCCGAACGAAGAATGACCCTTGCATAAAGCTGGGACACGCCCTTGTCTTTCTTCTCGATGCCGACCACCACGAGTTTTTTGTTCTTGTCCTTTCTCCCCGAAATCAAAAAGGGAGAGGCCTTTATATTTTTGCTTCATTTTTATTGTTAAATACTACCCTATTTTGGCAATGTTCCCCTGTTGCCACTTTTATTGAATCCACCGCCTGGACTATCTTGGCATGGCCAAAAATATCGTCCGGGCTGGTTGGTTCTTCTATTTCTTATCCTGTTTATCCTTTAATTTATCCCTCACGTTGGCTACCTCTTTATCATGGATGGCGCCTGCGTTATTTTTGAAATTCAATCTGATATAGGTTAAAACTTTAGCAATATCAGCATCGCTCAAAAAGTCAAGTTTAGGCATCTCGCCGTCGAAGGGCTTTCCATTTACTGCAATCGGCCCTTTAAGCCCCTCTAATAATACTGTTATTAGCCTATTTTTATCTCCGGTTACCCAGTCCGATTCCACTAAAGTGGGAGCGGGATAAATATTCCCGCCGCCCTTTCCATCTCCCTGATGGCAAGCAATACAATAAGTATTATAAATTTTCTGACCTTCATTCACCATACCAACGGCAAGGTTATCATTGATTTTGTCAGGAGTTCTAATGTGAGTTAGCAATTTACGTTCTTCCATTTTTGACAACTGATCTCTACCAAAATTTTCTTTATCTCCTTTATACATAATTCGCCAGATTTTTCCTTTTCTGCTATCGCTAACATACAATGAACCATCAGGTCCCATAGCAATGCCCATTGGCTTATACGCTGAACGTCCCATGCCATCGCTATACGATTCTCCAATAAATCCATCTGCAAAAATTTCAAAGGATTTTGAAAATTCTCCATTTATATATGGCACAAAACATACAACTAAGCCCGCTGTAGGGTAGGGAGCTCGACGACCACCACCATGAAAAGCAATAAAAGCTCCATTTTTATAACGGTCTGGAAATTGATCACCCGTATAAAAGAAAAGATCATTTGGTGCCCAATGCCCAGGAAAACCGATTATAGGATCTACAAGCTCATTCACTTTTACCTTTAAATCTACATCTCTGTATTCAGGAGACACCATTCTTTTATTTTGTATCTGATCATAATAGTAATAAGGCCAGCCTCCATTGGCTCCTTCTTTGATTTCAAAAAATTCTTCAGCTGGCAACATTGCACTTTCCCATTCTGAATAAAGGGACGGCCATATGCTATGCATATCGTCCCTGCCATGTTGTAACACGAACAAACTATTAGTAGCATGATTCCAGTCCATGGCAATTCCGTCTCTAAGACCAGTGGCATATCTTACTCCGTCTTTTTGAGTTTGATTAATTTTATTAGCATCAAACTTCCAAATGCCTGCATGTTCTGCCAGTTCAAGGCAAGGGTACTGACCTGGGCTAAGAGGAGTCCTATCTTCTTCTTGACAATTATCAGTTAATGACCCGAAATTGACATACATCTGTCCTTCGTCATCAAAAGCAAGTGTTTTAGCTATATGTGAAGTATAAATTTCGTATTTAAGAACAATCTCCCTTTTGCTTTCTGGCACTAATTTACTAGGAGTTAACTTTTGCCTATAAACAGCGTCTTTAGTACTAAAATAAATATAACCATTGTATATTCTCATACTTGTTGGGCCATAACCTTTCTCAGCTTTGTAATCTCCAAAATAGACGATACTGTCAGCCTTACCGTCTTTGTTCACTCTGATAGCAACATTTCCCGAATCTTGCTTCGCATTTGTGAGTTTTACATAAATGTCCCCATTTTTATTCACGGCCAGATGTCTGGCATTGCCAATACTGTCTGCAACAACCACAGCTTCAAACCTATCGGGTAAGAAAAGGCCGCCATTGTCAATATCTCCTGCTGGGAGGTTTGATTTTTGACTACAACTGGAGAAGAAGGCACTCATTATAAAAATCCACAACAGTTCAAGAAAATGTGTTTTCGATAAAATCATATTAGTTTTTAGGGTTACCCATTTAAGGCGCACTGTATTTAATTGAGGTTCTACCCTAGTGGATATAGATTAAGACCATCATGGAAAAACAGGATTGCACTTCTAAAGTTTTCGAATGTTCGATAGCCTCTTCCCACTGTTTTGAGTTCTTGAATTTTACCATTTAGCCGTTCAGCCATTGCTTAGATTCATTATCAATGCATTTACCACTCCCGAAATATGGTTGTTAAATGTCTCTACTACTTTGTCTATTTCCTTTATTTTTCTCCTCTTCGAGTCAGCAGTCCTGTATGGTTAAGAGAATTGCCCGACTCAACAGGATTATTGGTAACTGACAAAATCACTCTCTGCTCACCGTACGATAAAACTTTAATGAATTGGCGTTGCGAGACACCACCAAGTACCAATCATCAATCAGTACCAGATCCCGGCAATCGCCCTCAGCCAGGAATCCCGTTCGCTCAGAGAGTTTCGGTGTAAAGTTTCCTTTGCCGTCGCCCAGCAACACCAGGCCCATAAAAGCGTCGTAGCGCCCGGCAAAGGGTTCAGTGGTGAAGTCATTTCCGACAACGATGGCGTCTAGATTACCATCCCGGTCTAAGTCAGTTACAGCAATGCTTTGCATGGGGGCAAATTGAGCAAGGGTAGGTAGTTTCTTTACGGTAAACTTACCGTCGCCCAGATTTTCGAGATAAATACTTTCTTGCAAAATGGCCTTGCGGGTAATGGAACCAGCGATCTGATCCTGGCTCAGAACATCTGGTAGCGTGGCGGCGGCATAGGCGGCGTAGGTCGGAAAGCGTTTTTTCCAACTCGGCAGTTGCGCCATAAACAAATCCCGCCCCGCCATCGGCACCTCCTTACCGTTTTTCCAATGGGTCGGAATAGCGTCGAAACTACCATTGCTGTCATAATCATTCGCGTAAACGGCTAGAGGTCGATCGGCAGAAATTAGGTAGGAGATATTCAATCCCACGTTCCCGGCAATAATATCGATATCGCCATCTTGGTCGAAGTCGCCGCTATTCAGACAATTCCAGAGACCTTCGGTTCCTGCAATGAGTTCGGCAGCATTCTTCAACCTGCCTTTTTCGTTTCTGAAAATTGTAATTGGCATTAACTCTCCGACCACTACCAAATCTGGCCAACCGTCGCGGTCGATGTCCAGCCAACGGGCATCGGTTACCATGCCGACTTTTTGGAGTCCTGGTACTTCGGCGCTGCCGTCACGGAACTTGCCATCCTCGTTTATCAATAAGTACGAATCGCCCGATTCGGGAAAGCGGGAAGGCGTTAATCGTCCGCCCCGGAACAAATCCAGATCGCCGTCGCCGTCGAAGTCGGCCGCCCGCACGCAAGAGCCGCTGTGCCGGATGGACGGTAGGCGGTCGGTGGCATCCGTGAAGTTTCCTTCCCCATCATTCAGATAAAGCCGATCTTGAAAAAACTTTGACCCATCGGCGTATTCGTTCGACCCGCTCACCAAGTAGAGGTCCAGGTCTTGGTCGCCGTCCGCATCGAAAAGCAGGACACCGATATCTTCCTCGTCCTTCATTATTAGGGAATCGCAATAAGGCCGGGGCGAAAAATTTCCCCGCTGATCTTGCATAAAAAACTTACCGTAATGTCCGTAGGAGCCACCAACAAAGAAGTCTTCCCGGCCATCGCCGTCGATATCACCGGCTGCCAGCTTGGGGCCTTGCTGCGAGTATTTGTGCAATAGCATTTTCTCGTCGTAGTCGTAGTCCGCGTAAAGAATCTCCGTGTGGTGGTAGTTGACTTTCTGTTTTACTTCTACCAGCAGTTTATCTCTATTATTTTTTGTTTCAAAACTCTTGGGAATTGCAGCTTCATAGTCTACTTCCAGTATTGTTCCTGGCTCGACTTTTCGCAACATCTGCGCCTTACCGTCGGGCCACTCTACCAACAGGGAATCGACTTTTGCGTATGCTCCCAAACCAAAATGCAGGCTACTTTCTACGGAAGATACGTAGCCCCTAGTGGAATGGTTTACTACTTTTTGGCGTTTTCCAGCTTGGAAAATAGTAGCCCCGACACCTACCCCGAAGGAATTGCCGAGCGGGCCTTTCAGTTTTATTTGTAAAAAGTTATTGTTAGCCGTGCTATTATTTTGGAGTAAGGTAGCCTCGGCGTTGACATTGTTAATGATGACGTCTAGGTCGCCATCTAAGTCTAAATCGGCGTAAGCGGCTCCGTTCGATAAGGAAGGCTTTTGATCAGTCCAGGCCTCGCTGATGTCTTCAAAAGTCAGGTCGCCCTTATTTCTGAAAAAGTAATTTGGATTGTTCCAGGCGGGCAGCTCGCTTACTTTTTCCAAAAAATGTTCCTTGAACTCCGCCAGCGTTGCATTCTCAGCGTTGAACGACTGGTTATATTTGATAAAATCCAAATCCGTTACATCGCGAAGGTAGCCATTGGTCACGAATAGATCTTTCAGGCCATCGTTGTCGAAGTCGGCGAAGAGCGGAGCCCAACCCCAATCTGTACGATGCACCTGCGCTAACTGCCCGATTTCGGAGAACTTAATTCGTCCATCGGCGGCGAGGCCAAGATTGAGCTGCAGGGTGTTGCGCATGAACTGCGGCTGGTAGCCCGCCCGTGTTTCCAGGTCATATTGTGCGTAGTGTCCACCCCCCGCCATACGCTTGAATTGTTCGTCAGACCGGGGCAACATATCCAATTGGATCAAGTCCAGCATGCCGTCGTTGTTGAAATCAGCGGCGTCGTTGCCCATGCCAAAGCGGCTGGTGTGTTGAAAGTACTGGGCCGAGGATTCCACGAAACTACCCCGCCCGGTATTGATGTATAAATGGTCGTTGGACAAAAAATCGTTCGACACCCACACGTCGTCGTATCCATCCTGATTAATATCGACGATCGACAAGCCGAGGCCATAGCCATCGTGCAGAATGCCCGCCTCGAGGCTGACGTCGGTGAAAGTACCATTGCCTTCGTTTCGATAAAGCTTGTCCGGCGAAAGTCCCCGACCATCTTTCCGGACGGGGACAATTTGGTTGGCATTTCGCTCGAGCGGACTGGTGGTAATCAGATAAACATCAAGGTCGCCGTCCTTGTCAAAGTCAAAAAAAGCGGCTTGGTTCGTATAACTTGTATCCGCAAGGCCAAATTGTTGGGCCATCTCCTCAAACTTGCCTTCCCCCTGATTAATGTAAAGTTGATTGGCTCGATCGTCCCCAAGGTAGTTTCCTGATTTGCTGACGTAGATATCCAGCCGTCCGTCGGCGTTTACATCAGCCATTGTAACACCTGACGACCAGCCTCCTGAAACGAGTCCCGCCTTTTCCGTAATATCTTCAAATTCAAGATTTCCTTTGTTGCGGTACAAGCGATCAGATACCATGTTTCCGGTAAAATACAGATCGGGTAATCCGTCGCCGTCGAGGTCTCCCACCGACACGCCCGCTCCATTGTAAACTTGGTGAAAATCGAAGACGTTATGGCGTTCGTCCTCCTTGATGGTGTTCTGAAAATGAAGGCCCGTCTGCGTGGAAGGAAGCGTAGTGAATAGCGTATGGCGTTTCTCTTGGCAAGAAAAAAATAAAACCAGAAAGAGCGGCACGCAAGAAATCTTCATTATATCGAATAAGTGAAAGGCAGGGATTTACTCCCTGTCTTTCTATGAATTGAAAATCTAATTTTCCGTTACTTCGTGTACTGCGTCAGGTTGGGCATCAGCGACAGTTCACCAATAGGCACGGGAAAGTATTCGTGTCTCCCCTTTACGAATCCCTTGCTTCTAAGTACCTGCTCAGAAATACCCCAGCGGGCAAGATCGAAGAAGCGATGTCCTTCGAAAGCGAGTTCTAGTCGTCGTTCTTTGCGGATAATATTGCGTAAGCTCTCCTGATTGGTATCGGTGATAGGCACCAGCCCGGCCCTGGTTCTGACCTGGTTGAGGGGGGGCAGCGCGGCGGATCCCTGTCCAGACTCATTCAAAGCCTCGGCAAGGTTGAGCAAAACTTCTGCGTAACGAATGATAGGTTGGTTTACGTCGAATTCATTGGCACTATTCATATTTCTGCCTTCGGGCAGAAATTTGCGAACGCAGGCATTGTTGAAAAACGTGGGGCGCATGGGCGCACTGGGAAACGGCTGTGACCCGTTTCCGTTGACGTCGATCATGTCGGCGGGTTGGGCTCCGACGACTAGAACCGACTTACGCCGCTGGTCTCCTTCGGGAAAAATAGTAATTACTTCCTTGCTGGGTGTAAACCAGTTGGCCCAGCCAATGACCGGACTCCACATCACGGCCATCCCGTTTTTGGAGGCTGCGCTCCAATAACTTGGTGCAAAACCCACGGCTTGAAACTCCATCATCGACTCCGGCCCATTCTCGCCCTTTCCGTTGAATTGCGACATATAGTCCTCTACTAATTTGTATTCTCCCAAGGCAACTACCTGCTGAGAAGTCTGGGCGGCCAGCGGCCATTTCTTTTGGTAGAGATACATCCTGCCCAGTATGCCAAGTGCTGCTCCCTTAGTAACGCGACCCACGGGATTGCTGTTTGCAGCAGACAAGTCGGGGATAGCCTTGGTTAGATCGGCCTCTATCTGAGCGTAAACTTTCTCCTGACTAGTACGGGCCAGGTTACGGTACTCATCCGGAGTAAGAACGGTCGTCATCAGCGGAACATCGCCGTAAGTAATCACCAAATTCCAGTAGTACAGGGCTCGCAAAAACGCCGCCTCAGCCAGATACTGCTTCTTGAGCGTTTCGTCCATTTTGATGGCGGGAACCTTTGCCAGAAATGCGTTGGCCCGGAAAATACCGGCGTAGCAATCATACCATCGTGCCGAAATAAACGGATTGTCGGGCAACCAACGGTAGTCGCTCACCGCCTTGTAATGGAAGCCGTAGTCGCCGTTGTCGCCCGTCTGCTCGTCGATATTGTCCGAAGAACACTCGCCCAGCACAACGGCCGACTCGCGGTACACGCCTTTCCGGCTGAGGGGGTCGTACACTCCCGTGAGGGCTTGTTGAGCGTCTTTGGCGGTTTGGTAAAAGTTCTCCTCGACGATCCCGTTGGTAAATTCTTTATTGACAAAATCTTCGTCACAGCCAGTCAGCAGCGCAAGCCCCATCAGTAAGGGATATAATTTTAAGTATTTCATGATTTTTGGTGTAAAGGGTTTAGAAATTACAACGCACGCCCAAGGAGCTGGTACGAACCTGGGGATACAGATCCTGATAGATTCCGGCCACCGAACTATTGTTGTTGTCCAGTCCTACCTCCGGGTCGATACCCGTAAACTTGGTCAATACGAAGACATTCTGCATGGCAGCGTACACTTGCAGCTTTTGAATGCCTCTGATCGGAAGCGTGTAGGCCAACTGAAGGTTCTTCAGTCGAATAAACGATCCGTCCTCTACCAGATGCGAACTCAACCGGGTGTTGGAGTTGGGATCGGTGACGATGGGGCGAGGAATGTCGTTGCTCGTCCCCGGCCCGTTCCAAGCGTTCACTACGGTGGAAGATTTGTTAAACGCCCGGCCCGACGATTCCAAAATGGAGCGGGCTACGTTCATGATGTCGTTACCCTGCACACCAAAGAACTGGAAGTTCATGTCGAAGCGCTTGTACGAAAAGTTGCCTCCTAATCCGAAGGTGAACTTGGGGTTGGGATTGCCGATGATCGATTTGTCGGCGTCGTTGATTCGGCCATCGCCGTTCAGGTCTTTGTACTTGAAATCACCCGGCCCCGTCTTGGCTACCTGGTAGGGAGTGTTTGCGTTACCATCGACCGCATTGGCTGCGTCCACCTCCGCCTGAGTTTGGAAAATTCCCTCGGTCGTTAGGCCGTAGAAAACACCCAACGGCTGACCCACGCGAATCAGAGTCGTGCCCCCCGAACCTGAATAGTTGAAGGGGAAAATGTCGCCTCTGGCCCCTAGCGAGATTACCTCGTTGTTGTAAGTGGTCAGGTTGGCGTTGATGCTGTACTTGAAGTCACCCTTTCCGCCACGGTAGTCCACGTTAAACTCCAAGCCCTTGTTGTTAAATTTTCCTGTGTTCTGCGTCACCGTACTCAGTCCCGACACGCCGGGCAAGTCCAGGGTGAGGAGCATATCGGTGCGGGTTCGGTCGAAATACTCGGCAGAAAAGTTGATCGCCCCATTCAATAAAGAGGCTTCCAGAGCGACGTTATATTCGGTAACGGTTTCCCACTTGATGTCGGGGTTTCCCAAGTCTCCCAGTGCCGCTCCCAATGAGGTAATACCCGTCCGGTTGCCGAAGGCATAATTATAGCCAGATTGCACCCGCGCCAGGTACCGGAAGTTTCCGATTGCATCGGAGCCCACCTGTCCCCAACCAGCCCGGAGCTTGAGATTATCCACTAAACCGCCCTTGGGGAAAAAGCCTTCTTCCGAAATTCGCCAGCCCGCCGACACCGACGGAAAGGCGCCGAACTTATGGTTTGGACCGAATTTCGAGGAACCGTCGCGGCGGATGTTCATCGTCAGAAGGTATTTATCGGAAAAGTCGTAGATCACCCGACCGAACACCGAAGCCAAAGACTCCTGCGAGGAGTTGGTGGAGGAGTTGCTGGCAATCATGCTCTGGGAATCGATTTCGGTGAAAGCATCCGTGTCGTAACTACCGTTCTGAGAGGCCGACCGAAACGAAAGATCCAAGGCCGTGGTACCGAGCAAAGCACTCAGGTTGTGCTTACCAAAACTTTTGGTATAGCTCAGTGTATTCTCAAAAATCCACTGCCGGGAGTTGGAGTTGTTGGCCGATACACCAGATAACCCAGCAGAGTTCACCAAACCGTATTCCCAAATGGGGTCGAAAGAGTATTGATTGCCGAAAACAAGATTTGCGGATAAGCTTGTCCTGAACTTTATGTTTTTGATCGGTTCGTACTCGGCGTACAGATTGGCCATCATGTCATAGGATTCATTTTCCCGGGTCACACGAAGTTGATTAGCTACTGAATTACCCGTCCTCTCCATACGAACGTCCGTGGGTCCAGCGTAGGAGCCGTCTTCTTTGTATATGGATTGAGTAGGATTCGTCTGGTAAAGGCTGGTGAAAGCACCGTGAATGAACGTCCGGTTGCCGGCCCCGTTGTTGCGCTGATTGACCCGCGAAAGTACCAGGCTGTTGCCCACTTTGATATTTTTGGCAACCTGATTGTCGGTATTGATTCGTAGCGACATCCGCTCAAAGTAAGTCTTGAGCATGATGCCGTCATTTTTAAAGTAATTGGTCGAGATGTAGTATCGGCTCTTGGCTGAGCCACCCGATATCGACAACTGATGATCCATAACCTTGCCCTGCTGGGTGCCAGCCGCCATCCAGTCGGTACCTTCACCCAGCGACTGGGGGTTGGGAAAGGGGGCCTCCTGTCCGGCGGCTGTAAAGGCCCGATTCATGTTTTCGCCAAACTGCGCTGCGTTCATCGGTGGCGGAATTTTCCGGGTCGGCCCCTGAATCCCGTAGTAGCTCGAATAGCTGATTTGCGCCTTCCCAGCGCTCCCTCGTTTGGTGGTAATAAGCACCACGCCGTTGGCCGCTCTTGCTCCGTATATTGCAGTAGAGGCGGCATCTTTGAGAATGTCGATCGATTCGATATCGTTCGGATTGATGTTTGCTAATGGGTTGGAGTTTTCGTCGTTGCCAGGATCGCGCTGCACCCCGTCGACAATGTAGAGCGGGTTGGAATTGTTAATGGAACCGATCCCCCGTATACGTACCACAATACCGCCGCCCGGCTGTCCGCCATTCGACGACACTATCACACCGGGCATCTTGCCCTGCAAGGCCGCATCGAAGCTCGGGGACTGCACATTGGCAATCTCAGCTCCTTTCAGCGTCGAGATCGAACCTGTAACGTTGCTTTTCTTCATTTCTCCATACCCAATAACCACCACTTCCTCCAATGAAGACATATCAGTTTTCAAAGTAACATCTATCTGAGATCTGTTATCCACTGCAACCCGCATGGCCTCAAACCCTATATATGAAAAAATCAACGTAGACCCATCCGGTACGGATAAAGTGTAATTCCCATCCAAATCCGTAACAGTGCCTGTTGTAGTTCCTACTAAAGTGACAGAGGCTCCTGGCAAGGGGTCACCGTTTTCATCAATTACTTTTCCTGATACCGTAATTTCCTCTATTTCAATTTGGATTATTTCTTTTTTACCTGATCTTTCTCCCACATAAATGGAATTGTCCACCTGTTTGAATTTCAGATTGGCCGCAGTACCTATTTCAACCAAAAGATCATTTACGGACTGTCTTTTCTTATTGGTGTTGATGATGGGTTTGTTGTTGAGGATATCCTCAAGATATACAAATTTGTAATCGGTAATAATCTCAATATTCTTGAAAATTTCCTGCAGCTGCCATTCGCTTTTATCCAGCACAACATACGTTTTGTCGATGGGCTTGACCTGCGCATGAATATCATGTGCCATCAATGTCGTAAGAAACAGACATTGGAAGAGGAGGCCATACATTAGATTTTTAGATACCATTTTTAATAGGTACAGTAATTTTAATTTCATAAATTTGAATGGTTTTGAGGTTAACGCTTTAAGATCGCAGGGTAAATGATTTCATTTGTCGATGGAGATTTTACCCTGTTTTTTTGTTTTGTTACATAGGCTCCTGTTGGTTGATTTGGACATTTTTTCCTTGGATCTCATAGTCGAAGCCTGTCGCAAAGCCCAGACCCGTGAGGATATCTTTCAGATTCTTGTTAGCAAAAGTCCCGATTACCTTTCTCTTCCTGTCAATTTCCTCATCGATATGCATTTCCACACCGTACCAAACCGCCAGGTCATTCAGTATTTCTCCCAAAGGCTCCCTGTCAAAGACCAGGTTGCCTGATTTCCAGGAAATGGTTTCATCGGCATTGAAATTTTCAATTGAAAAACCTTTTTTGGGCGAGCTTTTGGATTCCCACAGGGCCATCTGTCCTAGGGCCAACACGACTTGTTGCTCAGCCTTGTTCACCGATACTTTTCCTTCTGTCAGCGCTATTTTAAATTGCTCCTCCCGGGCAAAAACGTTGAAAGCTGTCCCCAGTGCGGTTGTTGTGATCCCATTGGAGACCACCCTGAAAGGTCTTAAGGAATCAGGTGAAATCTCGAAAAACGCTTCCCCTTTTAACGTTACCAGTCTTTCCTCTTTCCCATACTCCGAGGTAAAGCTGATTTCCGACTGTGAATTCACGGTAATTATGGTTTTATCAGGCATCCGAAGGGTCAGTTTCTCCCCAACTCCCGTTACCCGAGAGATGGTCTGAACCTCGGGTTTGGTAACTGCCAGTTCGTTTTTGTCCTGGTATCTGAACCCTTCGATCAGGATATATCCTGAAAAGAGGATTAAGGTGATGCTGGCAGCAATGCGCAGGCTTTCTACCAGTAGTTTCCTGAACTTGGAGGTTTTCTTTATTTCCGGCTTGAGCACTTTTTTGTGGATCTTTTTTAAAAGCTCCTGATAATCTGTTTTATCATCCAGTTTTGGCTGGGGATTCTCAAAATATTTTTCCAAAAAGAGGTCGAATTTTCCCTTTGCCCCAGGTTGTTTTAACCAGCTGAGCACTTCGTGTTCTTCCTTGGGAGAGGCTTTGCCCTCCAAAAATTTCATGAGTATATGTTCTTCCAATGTTTCGTTCTTTTATATAGAAAACATCAGCTGAGAAGAATACTTAATGACCCGGGAAAAAAATTATTAAAATCCACCACTATGCCAGTAATTTGATTTAGGAAAAGGGTTGCAAGACTGCCATCCTTCGGAAGGTAAATCTGCCGGTAAGTAAGGTTCAAAGGACTATTCAGAATAAAAGGGGTAAAAGCAGCTCAATGCACTTATGGAATAGACTATTTTGAGCCTAATTCAGATCAAAGAATTTGTTTTCAGGTCCAGCTCGCCAGTAAAAAGAGTGAAACGGATAAAGAAATATGTTGGAGCAGTGCGGTTTTGACTTTTTTGGTTGCCAGGTAGATATGATGATCAATGGTTCTTTTGGAAAGATTCATCTTAACCGCTATTTCAGAGGATTTCAACCCTTCCAGCTTGTTTAATCGGAAGACGCGTTGCTGGACCTCCGGGAGTTTTTCTATCAACATGTGCGTCGTGGCCTCAAGTTCTGCGTAAACCAGTTCATCTTCAATCTTATGTTCTTCCAAAAAGGATTCTTCGGGAGCTTCCTCTATCCTACAGGAATGCTTTCTGTCCCGGATATGGTTGTACATAAAAAATTTAACCGATTGAAAAAGATAGGCTTTAAAGCTTTTGGAGGAATCCAGATCCTGCCTTTTTTCCCATATTCGAATGAAAATTATCTGTACGGCTTCCTCTGCCAAATCCCGGTCAGAAAAAAATGACAGGGCAAAAGCCATAGCCTTTTTTGCATACCTGTGGTAAAGTTCATCAAATGCGGTGATGTCCCCCTGTCTGAGACAGTCCAATAATTCCGGATCACTATGTTTTCCCAATATTCCCAAATCATAAGTTCCATAAACTTTTTCAAAAAATCAAAGGACCCGGTTTTTTTGGCGGAATTTCTTTTTCGCAGAATAAAATCCTGATTTATTGGGTTTACGGTTACAGATTTCAAGGTAAACTTTTTTTATAAAGATAAAAATTTTTTTTATTTTTATCTTTTACCACCTATAAACAACTTGTTACAATTAAATCTACTAAAAATCATCATTTTAATACTTGCAGAATAGAAAATAATTACCTGGGCTTTATCTACTCGCAGAAATTCTTCTCAGTAAATCAACTTCACTGGAAGACTTTTTTTGGAATGAATATTTCCCTCTCCCACCTGATGCTGCTCTAAACGTAGATCAAGGTTTTTGGTGCTACCCGTATGGTAGCTTCCATCTGAGCATTTCAATAGGTACATATAGCCTTTTAAAGGGGTGAATATAATGAAAAATACTGTGGAATTCGATGGCTTCGTCGGCTTCGACTAGGCTCAGCCGCCGGAGCTGCTGGATTCGCAAAAATCACCGATGGCGGCTCCGTTGGAACCTTGGTGGGTGAGCTGAGCCGAACCCACCTGGTTATGAACATGAATTAAATCAAATTCCCATTTCAAAAAATTTATCGTCGCAACCACCGGAAGGTGGTCCGATGGATACCGTTGGTCTTTAGCATCTGTGAGGACCGCGTATTTTAGGACTTCAAAATGGTCACTGACAAAAAAATAATCAATGTGGTTCTTCAACGGAGCGGTAAACCTGAACCCACTACTGGTACCTTCAGACCCTTAGGCCAGTTTCATTAAGTTAAGAAATATGGAATGATTGTCCTAGAAAAATCAAGAAGAAAGAAGATTTCATTTGAGCAATCCCTCAATAAACAAGAATTAGAAACACTTTTTGCAGAAATAGAAAAGAAATTAAAACTGCCAACACCAGTATAGATTGGAAAGCCCGGAATAAGAAAACTTCTTCAGAAGAGAGGCATGTTATTTACAAAGCATATATTGATAATCATCAATGGATTGACGAATGGGGAATGGTAGATAGAGCAGCGCCTTATGTCGTTGGAGGATACTTGTTCGGTAAGGATAAAAAGGCTTTATATGATTTGGCCAGATCCAAGAATCCAATGGAACGGCGAACAGCAATTGTTAGCAATTATTATTTTATTCGAAAGGATGAAATAGAGGACACATTCAAGATTGCTGAAATACTTGAAAATGATTCAGAACACTTCGTTCAAACGGCTGTGGGTAGTTGGATTAGAGAAGCAGGTAAAAGAGAC
>Ga0222654_1000636_pt1 | contig 20187 bp, 19 predicted proteins | sample AntAcemetagen421_FD_179805 | JGI IMG/M metagenome (GOLD analysis project Ga0222654, IMG submission 179805) | Saline water microbial communities from Ace Lake, Antarctica - #421 | ecosystem: Environmental > Aquatic > Non-marine Saline and Alkaline > Saline | place: Antarctica: Ace Lake...
CTTCATAGATCCCCTCATCAAACTGTATGTCTGTTTTCTCCACTTGATTACCTGGATGAACGATTAGTTCAATTCCTGAAAAGTCGATAGGGTTGACGGCTACCAATACTTGGTAGTCATCAAATACTCGTTTGAAATACTTATAAACGATGGCATCTTTTTTACCCATTTCTCAATAGTTTCAGGTTCTCAAGCTTCAATTTCAAAAAATAAACTAAATATCCAGCTCCAATACCGATTAACGCACCCATGATGATGTCACCAGGAAAGTGGACGCCTAAATAAACTCGGCTATACGCTACTATTGCCGCCCACGGTATCAAAAGCCAGATGTATTTAACATGGTCTTTCAATAGCAACCAGCAAAAGATGGCAATAGCAAATGAGTTAGAGGAATGGGATGAGGCAAAGCCATACTGTCCACCGCAGCCCTTTAACAAATGGACGCTGTCCATTAGCCCTGGGTCATAGCAAGGCCTTAATCTACCTACGTAAGGTTTTAATATCCCCGAGGCTACTTGGTCGCTTATTAAAATTAGAAGCCCAATCCCGATGAAGGTGACTAGTAAATTTCCTTTCTCATGCTTTACCATCATATAGATGAGTAGTGCATAAAGGGGGATCCAAATCCACTTGTCGCTGATCCAAGGCATTAAAAAGTCTAATAATTCATTATGAGCCCCATTTATGAGCTTAAAAAGCGACTTGTCCCATTGTTCAAGTTGGTTGATCATTTGGTCCAATCAATTCCTTTTTTAAGTAGTCGGAGCGTATCTGATTCTAATGATTTGATTGGAGGGGAGTAGTCATATTCCCAGCCAGCTTCCGGTGGTAAGCTCATAAGAATAGATTCGGTTCTTCCGTCTGTTTCTAAGCCAAATTTAGTACCTCTATCTAGTACAAGGTTGAATTCAACATACCTGCCTCTTCTCAGTCGTTGCCAGTTCTTCTCTCGTGCTCCGAATGGTTTGCCAGCATTTCTATCCATGATGTCCGTATAGATTGGGGCGAAGCAAAGTCCAATATCCTTTATAAAGTTGAATAGATCTTCTTTAGAGTGCTCTTTGTCTTCAGAAACATGATCGAAGAATATCCCTCCAATGCCACGCGTTTCATCACGATGTTTGATAAAGAAATAGTCGTCTGCCCAATGCTTGTATTCTGGGTAGTAGAATGGATCATGCTTGTCACAAACGGCTTTTAATTTTTGATGAAAAAAAGTAGCATCTTCTTGATCTACATAGTGTGGGGTCAAGTCAATGCCTCCACCAAACCAGTACGTCCCATTGGACATCTCGAAGTACCTAATATTCATATGAATAATAGGAACCCAAGGGTTTTCAGGATGTAAAACGATAGAGACACCAGTAGCGAAGAAATCACCTTCCGTTAACCCGAAAGACTTCAGTAATTTTTCAGGGGTTTTGCCATGAACCTCAGAGAAGTTTACTCCTCCTTTTTCGATGATATTGCCGTGTCGTATAACTCGGCTTCTACCACCTCCTCCTCCTGGTCTGTTCCATTTGTCTTCTTGAAATTCGCCAAGGCCATCAGCTTTTTCTAATTCGGTACAGATATGATCTTGTATGTTCTTGAAAACGTGAGCGATATGTTCTTTGTCTATCTGAGGCATGATGCAAAAATATCAGAATATTCTGAGGGAGGATTAAAAGTATAAAAAAGCTAAACTGTCAACTCATCGCTAGAGTTATTTGAAAGATAACCTAACGATCGGTAGGTTTTTCTATTAGCCGTGAAATTATTGCTTATTTTTGAGTCGAAACGCCAATTACGCTATGGAATTGTCACAGGATAAAAAGACTAACACTTCAAAAGAGAAAGACATCAATATTCCTAAAAAGACTTTAGAAAAGGCATATCGCCTTATGCATACCGCCAAAAACATGGCGATTCTGTACGATGAAAATCGTGCAGTATGCAGTAAATACGTACATAGTACTTCGAGAGGCCATGAGGCGATCCAATTAGCGGCAGCCTTTCAGCTACAAGCGTATGATTTTGCAGCACCTTATTACAGAGATGAGTCTATGTTACTGGGTATCGGACTGCAGCCGAATGAGTTAATGCTTCAGTTAATGGGTAAGAAAGATGATCCATTTTCAGGAGGAAGGACTTACTATGGTCATCCATCACTCAAACGTGAGGGGTTTCCAACAATTCCGCACCAAAGTTCAGCCACCGGCATGCAGGCAATACCTGCTACTGGTATGGCACATGGTATTCATTACTTAGAAGAACAAGGTCTTTTGGCATCTAATAACAAACCAGTGGTCTTATGTTCCTTAGGAGACGGTTCGGTTACCGAGGGTGAAGTATCAGAGGCTATGCAAATGGCTGTCCTTCACAAATTACCGGTTGTGTACTTAATTCAGGACAATGATTGGGGTATTTCAGCAACAGGCAAAGAGATGCGAGCTATGGATGCCTATGAGTTTGCCGCTGGATTCAAAGGGATGGAGCGTATGCGCGTAGATGGTGCTGATTTTACAGCATCGTTTGAGGGTATGAAAAAGGCCTTCGATTATGTTAGAGAAAATAGAGCGCCAATTTTGGTTCATGCAAAAACACCTCTTCTAGGGCATCACACTTCTGGTGTACGAAAAGAATGGTACAGAGGCGATTTTGATCTCGAAGATCACCAGAAATCTGACCCAATTCCCACACTACGTAAAGATCTTAAAAAGGCGGGTTATAAAGAGTCCGATATTATTAAGCTAGAAGATGAGACTGTTGTCTTTGTTCAGGCAGAATATGCAAGAGCCCTGAATAGTGATGATCCAGATCCGGCAACTGTCTTTGATCATGAATTTGCCCCAACACCAATCACAGAGGAAAAGGGACAGCGCAAACCTAGAGGCGCAGAGAAAGTAGTAATGGTTGATGCTGCATTACATGCGGTGGATGATATTTTAAGAAACACGCCTACTGCCTTGTTTTATGGGCAAGATGTTGGCGGAACACTTGGAGGTGTATTCAGAGAGGCGGCTACCCTTGCTCAAAAGTATGGAGATACCCGAATTTTCAATACGCCAATTCAAGAAGCTTACATAGTGGGGTCAACTGCTGGTATGAGTGCCGTTGGCGCTAAGCCTATTGTTGAGATCCAGTTTGCAGATTATATCTGGCCAGGATTAAACCAGTTAGTAGAAGAGCTCTCAAAAAGTTGCTACCTATCTAACGGGCAATTCCCTATTCAGTCACTTATTCGAGTCCCGATTGGTGCTTATGGTGGAGGTGGGCCTTATCATTCGGGTTCTATTGAGTCAACCTTGCTTAATATTAGAGGTATTAAAGTGGTATATCCGTCTAATGCGGCTGATATGAAGGGCTTGATGAAGGCTGCTTTTTATGACCCTAATCCAGTCATTATGTTGGAGCATAAAGGATTGTACTGGTCGAAAGTGCCTGGCACTGAGGGAGCTAAGACTTTTGAGCCCGACTCGGAGTATATCATTCCATTGGGTAAGGCTTTAGTAGCGCAGAAAGCATCGGCTGAAGCCATTGAAAATGGTGAGTCATGTACTGTAATCACTTATGGTATGGGTGTTTATTGGGCAAAAGCCGTAAGCAAGAAATTTAAGGGAAGAATAGAAATACTTGACCTGAGAACGTTAAATCCACTAGACTGGGAAGCCGTAGTTGCTTCTGTAAAAAGACACAACAAAGCAATTGTTCTGACTGAGGAGCCATTAATGAATTCATTTGCAGAGTCATTAGCTGGCAGAATCTCCCAACACTGTTTCCAAGTGTTAGATGCACCAGTAATGGCCTATGGAGCCGAGAACCTCCCTGCTATTGCCTTGAATGTAGACTTAGAGAAAGCCATGTTGCCTACTCCTGAGAAAGTTGAGAAGGTAATAGGAGATTTGCTTAACTATTAGAAAGCGTAACCAACAGCAATATTGTAGACGGTCTGGTTAGGTCGCTTGAATAGGCCTTGCCAACGCTCGCCCTCTGGAAATCTAGGGTCTTTAATTTTATGGCCCGCATCTAGCCTGAAAACCAGGAAAGAAAAGTCTAGTCTAATGCCTATTCCTGCCCCAATGGCTAATTCTTTATAGAAGTCGTTGTAGTCAAATTTTGCTCCTTGCGAAATACGAACGACCTCGCCCTCTGCTGGCGCTTCAAATTCAGTAAGCCTCCATATATTTCCTGCATCGATAAAGAACGCCCAGTCTAAAAAGCCCGATATCTTAGCTCGATATTCAGCGTTCAACTCAATTAGTACTTCACCAGGTTGTTCAAATTGATAACTGTCGGCACCAGTTCTATTGGCTTTTAGTTCTCCATTTTCAATGATATTTTGGCCAAACTCATCTAATTCGTAGGGAAAGGCCGATCCCGGGCCCAAGCGCCTCGGGTTCCAAGCGCGATTACTGCTGCTACCACCTGCAAAGAAGTACTTCTCATATGGCAATGCATTATTACTACCATAAGGGTCGGCAATACCACCATTTAACCTAAAGACAACTGATTTATTAATACCGAGTGGTACTTGCCTTCTATAGTCTACTTGCAGTTTATAGAATTGGTAGCTTTCTAAATCGTTATTGTCCAAAAGGGCTTGCCCAACAATGTCGTAAATAGTGCCTCCAGATTCGACAAAAAACCTCAGGTAACTCGAGGGGTTCGCGGGATCCCCATAGTTAAAATTATAAGTCGCATTGAAGGACGAGCTGGAGACAAACGATCTATTGAAAGAGAAGGCTAATGTATTGCCTTGTAGTAATAGATCATCTAATTGTTGCTGAAAACCAGATTCAGGGTTAATTTCTGTGTCAATAAGACTAATATCTGCCAAGTTGAAAGAGTAACTCTTCGTTCCTCTCAGGTTTTGCCAAGTATAGGCAAATACTCCGTTCAGATTACTTCTCACATACTCAGGGCGATCAGTGAAATTGTATCCTAATGAAACCCTTGTTCTAGGATTGAAAGTCATTTTGTTCAATCCTCTAGACCTGAATGGGGTAATGAACCTTGGGAAAGTTAATGATGCATTGACACCGTATTGTATCGTTCTCAATACTTGACTTTGGTCTGACGCGGAACTAACACCATCGATACCTACAAAGACGCCAATTTGAAAAATCTCAGAACCGCGAAATATATTTCTATTCTTCAGGCTGGCATTGTATAGGGGCCCTGGTAATCCTTCTGTTACATTAAAACCTAATTCTTGGGTCAATTGAAATTTTGGCAGGGGGGAAGTGTAAAGGTTTGCTATGAATTTATCCTTGATGATTGTTGTGTCAAAATTGATGTTCACAAATCGGAACTGATCCATGTTCAGTAGCTGTCTTTGAGTATTCTCTATATCCGTATAGTTGTATTTTTGACCGGGTTCAAACCTTAACCTTGCATCAAGCGATTTGGGAGAGTACTTGAACTTGCCATAGTTGTATTTCACACCAAAGTAGTTTTTAGTCTCCGTGATTGGATCGTTTCCGTTGGTGTTAATAATTATGGAATCTAGTTCAAATGACCTATGGGACTCTTGGGCAGCTGGTTTATTGAGAATAGTAGCTACCCAGAGGTCTGTCTTTGTCGGGTCTTCAAGAATTTGAAACTCTATATATCCCTTATTAAACCCGAAATAGCCATTTTCGATCAGTAATAATTCAATACGATCCCTTTCTGCATCGAGCAAAACTCTATCATATAAAGCACCTTTTCGAAGGTGTGACGCTGATTGGTTGGCTTCCAGAAGTGTAGTTAATTCTGAGTCACCAGTTCTGATAATTAAGCTATCGATAACATTCCGAGGTCCTGTCTCGATGTGATAGCGCAATGAAACTTTACGTTTCTTGATTGTTTTTATGGTACTAACTTCTGCCTGTCTGAAACCTTTTGAATTGATGAGGAATGAATTGATTCGCTCTTTTATTCCTTGGACTGTAGAACTGTCATAAATCGCTAAAGGGCTTCCTGTTTTCATTCGAAAGTTTCCGTCTTTCAGTTTTTTTTCAAATCGGGCTACTTTTCTTTTCTTTTTAGCTTCTAGCTTCTTAGTCTTTTTTTCATCGCCAGACTTCTGCGCAATTTTCTTGTCAATAGCTTCTATGAAGGCCCTTTTCTTACCGTTAATCTTTGTCGTATCGAAATTATCTTCACCGCGCTCGTAGATTGCAGCGCCTAATGGACCAATTAATGGGATCCTGGTGTTTGGCTTTAAGGGAATGAGTTGATTTACCTCGTTTTCAAGCTTACTATCCACGCCTTCGATGCGTTGTTTATAAAGCCATTTTTCTCCATCTTCCAAATGCCTTGTACCTGAGCATGCAGAAAATAGATGCGCTAAAAACAAGAAGAGTATAAATCGAGTGGCTAACTTCACGAATATTTAAGAATATGCTTTCTAAACGACTAAGTAAGTACTTTAAATCTCTGCAATTAAAGAAATATAGACTTCAAGAGCGAAAGTTTTTGGTTGAAGGTGCCAAAGGGGTTTTGGAAGTCTTAGGGTCTGATTTTGCAGTCGACTATTTATTGGGTACTTCAGATTTTCTTAAGGAACTGGAAACGGGGTTAAAATCCTCAGCAAATGAGCTGATAGAATGTAAGCCCATGGACTTGGAGTCGGTTGGTACTTTCAAATCTAATAACGCTGCGATTGCCATTGTACAAATGCCCGAAGTCAATATAGTTAATATACCTAATGGTGAGTTAAGCTTAGCTTTGGATGACGTGAAGGACCCTGGAAACCTAGGGACTATCATCAGAATTGCAGATTGGTATGGCGTTAAGAACATCTTCTGTAGTTTAGAAACTGCAGATGTATTTAACCCTAAAGTGATTAACTCAACTATGGGTTCATTCACGAGAGTGAAAGTTCATTACACTGATCTTTATGATTTGATAAAAGCTTGTGATTTAACTATTTACGGAGCATTACTTAGTGGTAAGTCCGTTCGTGATGAAAACTTGATACCAGAAGGTGTTTTGCTAATGGGGAGCGAATCTCAGGGTATAAGTGATAGGTTATTACCGTTTGTAACTAAACCAGTTTTTATTCCTGGTAGAGGTGGAGCGGAGTCTCTCAATGTGGGTGTTGCAACAGCGGTGATGCTAGATAATTTCTTTCGCTAGAAAAGTGATTTATCACTCTCATCACTCGCTTCTTCCATTAAAACCTCAGCTGTTTCTTTACCCAAATATCGATCAATGACATAATGGGCAACATAGAGCAAGGGAGTTAGTGCAATGGCAATTAAGAATTTATAGATATAATTAGTCGTACCGACTGCCAGCACTTGGCTTAATGACCATCCGCCAAGAAGGTAGAAGGCAACAATTAGTACCACAAAACTATCGATCAGTTGCGAAATGAGCGTAGAGCCGGTTGCTCTAAGCCATATTTTATTCTTTCCAGTTAGCTTTCTCAATCGATGGAAGACATAAACATCCACGAATTGGCTTATAACGAAAGCTACTAATGAAGCAAAAATGATGTTTAGACCCTGTGTTAAAACTTGCTCAAAAGCATAGTTGATGTCAAAAGGAGCCCCATTGTCATCAGTACCAAAAACACTCAGCCAAAAATCAGCTGGAGCTAATCTCATGGCTAGGTATATCGCAACGAAAGCGTAAGTAATCAATCCAACGGTTATAAAAGTGATCTTCCTAACACCCTTTTTGCCAAAATATTCGTTGATGACATCTGTTGTAATGAAAACAACTGGCCAGAGGACTACACCAGCAGTAAGGTTAAATTGAAGTACAAAATCTCCAAACATAGGAACGTCCAGTGGGTCGTAACCTAAGGTCCGCTCTACTGAAAAAATCTTTCCACCAATTAATTCTGCTATCAGGGCATTAGTAATGAAAATACCACTGAGAATAATGAAAAGATTGGTTTTCTTATTATCCAATATAGACTTATCCATGCTTAGTCTTCTAAAATGAATTCTTCTCCCTCTATGGCAAGGTCAGCATTTTTAAATACGGTTCTAGCTTCATCGCGGATAGGTTCTAACTCCTTGTATCTAACCGAGAAGTGCCCCAAAATTAACTTTCCAACTTCAGCCTTTTTGGCAATTGTTGCAGCCTCTTTTGCAGTACTATGATATGTGATACTTGCCCTTTCCGCATGCTCATCCATGAAAGTCGATTCATGATAAAGTAAGTCTACCTCCTTAATTAATGGAATTATAGACTCGTCATATTTCGTGTCGGAGCAAAATGCATAGGTATATGACCTTCTAGCAGGTAAGGTTAACGCTGCATTCTTATAGAGTAGGTTTCCTTCTTCATCGAGGATGTCTTCTCCATGCTTTAGACGAATGATATTCTTGATGGAAAAATCAGTGGGAAGTGAGTCCTTCTTTATTCTACGGTTCTTTTTCTTTTCAGCAAAGAGGTAGCCGCTACATGGAACCCGATGATTTAGGGGGATACTGTATACTTTCACAAAATCGTCCTCATGTACCACTCTGTGTGTTGTTGTGTCTACTTCTACAAAATTGATTTCGTAGTTAAATATGGTTTCAGAGTACTTGAGCTGCATGGTAATGATCTCTGAGAGCCCCTTGGGACCATAGAGGTTTAGCTTCTCTTTTCTACCCATTAAGTGCATGGTAGAAAGAAGCCCCATTAAACCAAGATAGTGGTCACCGTGGAGGTGGGAGATGAAAATGTTGTTGATCCGCTGCGCTCGAAGTTTATATCGTTTCAGCTGAAGCTGTGTTGCTTCACCGCAGTCCATCAAGTAATACTTCCCCTCAATACTGATGAGTTGAGCAGTATGATGCCTTCGGTGAGCAGGTGCAGCAGAATTGGATCCTAATATTTTGACGCGTATACCCAAAATGGAGCTTACTCTTCTCCGTCTTCTGGGCTGTTGGCAAGGACTAAATCTTTAGCCGCTTCGTCACTGGCCAAAATGGTCAATACATTGTTCAACTGAGAGATAGTCAATAACTTGTCTACAAATGGCGTGATTTCAGAAAGAATGAACGCACCTCCATTTTCAGCATATGCTCTATTCCCTGTTAGCAATGCGCTAAGTCCAGAAGAGTCTGCATATTTGGTAGTAGAAAGATTTAAAATCAGATTTTGAGTGCCTTGTGCTTGTAGCGAAACAAGCTCAGATTTTAGGTCTGGTGATAATGTTGAGTCTAATTTCTCTTCCTCAAGTGTGAATACCGTGTATAGGTCTTGCTTATCTATGCTAAACTTCATAATGTCTTTTATCTATTCTGTAAGTAAGTACTAATATTCGTTTCAATCCTTTCAAGAGTATTTTGGTTCCCATCCTTATGGAAGGATTCGCCAGTTACTTTCTCGAACAGTTCAATATATCTTTCGGAGATAGAATTAACAACTTCGTCAGTCATTTCAGGAATTGCTTGTCCCTCTTTTCCTTGGAAGCCATTTTCAATCAGCCATTGTCTCACAAATTCTTTTGAGAGTTGTTTTTGCTTCTCGCCACTCTGTTGGCGTTCCTCGTATCCTTTTTTATAAAAGTAACGAGAAGAATCAGGCGTGTGGATCTCATCGATGAGAATAATTTCACCGTTCAGTTTACCAAATTCATATTTAGTATCTACTAATATAAGCCCTTGTGTAGCGGCCATTTCTGTTCCCCTAGCAAACAATGCTTGCGTATAAGTTTCGAGCTGCTTATACTCAGACTCTACAACTATTCCTTGTGCAAGAATATCTTCCCTTGAAATATCTTCATCATGCCCCTCCATTGCTTTTGTAGTAGGCGTAATGATTGGACTAGGAAGTCTGTCGTTTTCTTTGAGGCCATCTGGTAATGCTACGCCACAAAGCATTCTTTTGCCTGCTTTATATTCTCTCCATGCGTGGCCAGCTAGATAGCCTCTTATGACCATTTCTATGGCATAAGGCTCGCATTTCAAGCCAACGCTGACATTCGGATCAGGACTTGAAGTAATCCAATTAGGGACAATGTCACTAGTTGCCTTAAGGAATTTAGCTGCGATTTGGTTCAGTACCTGCCCCTTGAAAGGGATTGCCTTTGGAAGTACAACATCGAAAGCTGAAATACGATCAGAAGCAACCATAACCAATAGGTCAGAGAAGTAGTAAATGTCTCTTACTTTGCCTCTATAAAAATCTTGTTGATTTAGAAACCGAAAGTTCGTTTCCTTGATGCCTTCAATCATTAGGTAAAAATAGTCAAAAATTAAATCAGGGAATGCAGGAAGTTAATTTTCTGAACTACTCATTAGCTTGCCTCTAGAATAGTTTTCTGTCTTAATGAGTTTCTCAGAAGTATCGTAGTATTCCCAATTGCCTTGACGGACATCATAAAGGTGATTCCCCTTTACCTTTACCTTACCATTTTCATAATACTCGTAGTACCTACCTGACTTCTGCCCATCTAATAATTTGGTCTCAGTATGTTTCTTTTTGTTAGTGTAGTAGGTGATTTCAGCTCCAGTGTTCCTTCCAAATTTATAGGGTATGGTCTTTTCAAGAATACCTTCTTCAGAAAATATTTTTACATCTCCATTAAGCACACCTTCTAAGTAAGGCGATTCTACAGCTACTTGTCCGTTTTCATAGTATGTCTTCCATGTCTTATTTTCTCTACCTCCAGTAAAGAATTGTTGAGTTTTGACTTGGCCACTTTCATAATATTCCGTTAGCTCACCGTCCTTGGCGATTTTCGTATAATTCTCTAACCACATGAGTTTTCCACTAGGGTAGTAGACGTAGTTCTCTCCAATTTTAGCTCCAGTTTGATAGATAAAGACTTCTTTCTTCGCACCGTCATCGTAATAGGTGTTCCTTGGGCCAGTTAAGATTCCTTCGTAGTATGCCCCTTCGTCAATTAATTTTCCTTTGATATTGTAATGTTGATAAGGTCCAGTCTTATAGCCATTGAGGTATTGATATGTCCACTCTTTGACTCCATTGCTATAGTATGTTTGATAAGGGCCTGTGATTACTCCGTTTTGGTATGAGAATTCTGCGGAGGTCTTTCCGTTCTCATAATAGGTGATTGCATCACCTGCTTGCTTGCCATTGACGTAGTTGAAGGCTTGCTTCAGATTTCCATTGGGGTAATACTCTTTAGCTTGCCCATCGGGAATTCCCTCTTTAAAATTTGTTTTTGTTTTAATAGTACCATCTTCGAAATACCCATTGACAAGTCCATTTAGCTCGCCTTCAACATAGCCACCTTTTTGAATTTTTTTTCCTGTTTTAGATAGAATTTCAAAGGCACCGGTTTTGAGACCATTCTCATAAGTAGTTTTAGAAAGTACATTGCCATTCTCGTAGTACTCAGTAAAGATTCCGCTTGGCTTTCCCTTGATGAATTCTCCATTTACGGCAATAGCGCCATCTTCGAAGTATTTTGTATACTTTCCGTCAATCATGGAGGAGTCACCATCGAGTATGGTGTAGACCTCTTTTTTAATCCTATAGTCAGGTGGATAGTAGGTGGTTATTTGCTGCTGGGCAATCGCTGTTAAAGCAAAAAGCGATAGAAATAATATGGAGATGAAGTTGCGCATAAGAAAGCCTTACGTAAAACTACGTAAGGCTTTCATAATTAGTATATCAATCTTATAATTTCTCAATGACCATGGCCGAAGCACCACCACCACCGTTGCAAATCCCTGCAACGCCAATCTTGCCGTTATTCTGATCAAGAACATTACAAAGCGTTGTTACAATTCTGTTACCAGAAGCGCCAAGAGGATGGCCAAGAGCCACAGCGCCACCATTTACGTTCACCCTAGCAGGGTCTATACCTAGCGCTTTGTTATTTGCAATTGCGACTACAGCGAAGGCCTCGTTGATTTCATAATAGTCAACATCATCTTTGCTTACACCTGCCATTGCCATCGCTTTAGGTATAGCTAAAGCTGGGGCTGTAGTAAACCAAAGTGGATCTTGGGCTGCATCAGCGAATCCAATAATCTTGGCAATTGGCTTAACGCCTAACGCTTCTGCCTTCTCTTTGCTCATCAATACCATGGCTGAAGCGCCATCATTAATAGTCGAAGCGTTTGCAGCTGTTACGGAGCCTTCCTTATTGAATACTGGACGTAGATTTGGGATTTTTTCGAAAATGACGTTGTTGAACTCTTCATCTTCTGTCATCATAATCGGATCTCCTTTACGCTGAGGAATCGCGACTGGGACAATTTCATTTTTGAATTTACCGTCAGCTGTTGCAGCTGCAACTTTTTTGTATGAACTGATCGCATATTCGTCTTGAGCCTCACGGGAGATGTTCATCTCTTTTGCTGTATTATCAGCACAATTACCCATAGGGAATTCGTTGTAGACTTCCCATAAACCATCTTTTACAAGACCGTCTACTAATTCACCATTTCCATATTTATATCCTGTTCTTGCTTTCGGGATGTAATAAGGAATATTACTCATGCTTTCCATGCCGCCAGCTACTACCACGTCATTAGCGCCAACCATGATTGATTGAGCCGCTAGCATCACCGATTTCATTCCAGAGGCACAAACTTTGTTGATGGTGGTACAGGGTACACTATTGCCAATTCCTGCACCGAGTGCTGCCTGACGAGCCGGAGCTTGTCCCAGACCTGCTGAAACAACGTTGCCCATTAAGACTTCTTGAACCTCAGTAGCATCTACATTGGCTTTTTCTAAAGCGCCTTTGATAGCAAGTGAACCTAATTGAGTGGCCGAAAATCCTGATAGTTTTCCTCCAAAACTGCCGATTGGAGTTCTGGCAGCTGATATTATATATACTTCCTTCATTGACTTATAGTTTACCTAACGACTGTTAGCAAAGTTAATCAAAGGAACGGGAATACCATGCGAAGAATTGCGTTGTTTGCGCTAGAAGCTAGAAGCTAGAAGCTAGAAGCTAGAAGCTAGAAGCTAGAAGCTAGAAGCTAATGAACAATGTTGAATTTTTAATGAAGAATTAGTAATGGGTTGCAGGATTTAAAATTTGAACTTCACCTAATCACCTAATCACCTAATCACCTAATCACCTAATCACCTAATACTACCAATCAGGTTTGTCGGAACGCTTGCGTTCTGTTGCTTTACGCTTTTTCTGCTGAACATACTGCGTCTCGTTGTTTTTCATGGCCTCAAGGATCATTTGTGCTTTTTCCAAGGGGATGTTCATTTCCTTCAGTTTGTCCATGAGCTTTTCCATTGGGTCTTCTTTCTGTTCTCCCTCTTTCTGCTCCTCGTTTTCTTGACCCTCTTCTTGCTCTTGTTTTTGTTCCTGGTCCTGATCTTGCTTCTCTTGCTTTTCCTGATCTTGCTTTTCCTGATTCTCGTCTTTCTGGTCCTGCTTTTTCTGATCTTTATTCTCTTGATCTTTCTTTTCCTGATCGTCTTTTTTATCTTCTTTCTGATCTTGATCTTTCTGCTCTTCTTCTTGTTCCTGCTGTTGTCTGATCAATTTCTTAAGAAGCTCGTAATTGTATCGCGCTTGTTCATTCTGAGGGTTTTTTAATAGTGCTTGCTTAAAGTTATTGAGGGCAGACTGGGTGAAAGATTCTTTCTCATCGGGAGATTGCTCACCCATTTTGTAGGCAATGATTCCAAGTTGGTTGTTGGCCATCGAGGCAAGAGGGATATTTGATCCGTCTTTTACTCTATTGTAGTTGGATTCGGCAATGTCGAAGTATTTTAGGTCACCACTGATAGCATTCAGCGCAGCAGTATCTTCAATCATGGTTTCTCCTGAACTAATCTCACTCAATAGCCCCATATTGTCACCACCATAAGACATTACATATGCTGCATTGGCTAGGTTCAGTCGCGCTCTATCGTCTTCAATTCCCATTGAATCAAGAAGCATCTGGTATGAATCAATAGCTTCTTGAAAGTTTCCATCAGCATACGCTGAGCTAGCTTCCCTCTTAAGCTTATTGGACTTAGCAATCTTGGTTACAGGATCTGTAACGCTTGAAAAAAGAAGGACTACAATCATTAAATACTTCATATTCTTAATGTCTTTCTTCTGATCATTGCGTCAAGCACTAATAGGGCAATCGCACCAATCAAGAAATAATAGAACTTATTAGCAGAAGCGTCAATTACACGGGCATCTCGAAGTTCACCTTCTACCTCGTTAATGGATCTGATTAAACGATTCACATCATTTTGATCATCATTAATCTCAAAATACTTTCCTCCAGTATCAGCTGCTAGCTTCCTCAACGACTTTGAATTCAGTTTTGTTACTACATCAGCACCTTGTCTATCTCTTTTGAACCCATTGCCTTGTCTTATTTTAGAACCAGTTTCAGTGCCAACACCTAAAGCGAAGAGTTGAATGCCTGATTTAACGACTTTGTCAACCGCGTCTTGAGTTTCATCACCGAAATCTTCTCCATCGCTGATTAATAGAATAATCTGAGCTTTTTGCTGTGTAACGGAAGATTCTGTGTTCTCGAGTTTCTCCAAAGCAATACTAAGCGGTGAACCAAAGTCTGTTCCAGCATTCGGTACCAGTCCTGTGTTCAGAGTATTGATAAATAGATTCAGTGCACTTTGATCGTAAGTGAGTGGGCATTGTACAAAGGCTTCAGAAGAGAAGATGATCAAACCGATTCTATCTGAATTAAATGACTCTACGATTTTCTTCAATTCGTATTTGACCTTTTCAAGCCGTGTTGGAGGGATATCAAAAGCATTCATCGATTGTGATAAATCAACGGCCACATAGATGTCTTTTCCTTCAGACTTGACTTCTTTAGTTGTTTCACCGAAGGAAGGTCCTAATAATGCAATAATCAATAATGAAAGCGCCAATGAGCGTAAAAGAATCTTAAATAGGAGTGGGCGGAAGGTCGTATTCATTCGCTTTGCTAAGCGAATAAGTCGAAGGATATAAATCAAGTAGGCCACTATAAACAGGCCTACAAAAATCCACTCCATCATTCCAATACTTTTAAACCACGTCATGCCTCTAAATCTTCGAAGGAGCAAATATAATCAAGCGCTGAACTTTATGAATACCATTCATAAATAGCTTACGCTCTTGAGGAGTTAAAGATTGTTAATAAATGGTGTTGTTATGGTTCGTCAGAAAGATTTATTGAGAGAAAACAAAAAACCCACTCAATTTGAGTGGGTTTTTTCTGTGATCCCTTCAGGACTCGAACCTGAAACCTACTGCTTAGAAGGCAGTTGCTCTATCCAGTTGAGCTAAGGGACCAACGGGCTTTTTTAAAGCGAGTGCAAATATAGTAAAATAGCTTTTTGACTAACAATGAGTTTTGAAAAATATTTGAGCTTCTTATGTCTTTATTTTCGGTAGAGATTCTTTACTTTAAAAAGAATAAGAGCCTATGAAAACAGACTTAACTAGAGATAACCTTAGAAATGCCTCTCATTGGGTAATTATCATCGCTGGAGTCTTTTTTGGTTTAATCTATTTCAGGTCTTTTCTTGAACCCATCGTATTAGCGCTTGTCGTTTGGTATCTGATCCGAACAGCGCGTAAGTATGTCGGGAAGATCAAGATTAGGGGGAAATCTCTCCCAGGTATCGTTCAGCGTATTTTAGCCTTTATTCTCACAGTATCCCTTCTTTACGGAGTTTATCAGATCGTTTCGGTCAATGTTAAACTGATTAGCGCGAATGCGGATAGTTATGATGACAATCTCCAAGTCTTCATTGATCAAATAAAAGGTTTCACAGAGGCTAACAGTAGCTATATACCTGAAGTCAACGTTCAGGAGACAATTGATAAGATTGACTATCAATCCATTCTCTCTAGTGTCTTTAACTCTGTTAGTGTGGTGCTTGGCAACTTTGCCTTAGTAATCGTCTACGTCATCTTCTTCTTGATTGAAGAAAATTTTTTCAACCAAAAACTAGATAACCTCTTTAAAAAGGAGGCTAACCGAAAAAATGTCATGGGTATTGTGGGCCGAATCAATAAAGCGGTCAACAAATACTTTACTGTGAAGACAGAAGTCAGTTTAATTACGGCAGGAGTCAGTTATTTAATATTGCTGGCCTATGGAGTGGACTTCCCTGTGCTCTGGGCCTTCATCATATTCGTGCTAAACTACATACCTTATATTGGTTCGTTGGTAGCGAGTTTGCTGCCTGCTATCTTCGCCATTTTTCAATTCGCATCTTTTTGGCCATTTGTCTGGGTGTTTTTCACGGTCGAGGCTGTCCAGATATTTGTAGGTAATTATATAGAGCCTAAGCTTATGGGAAGAACACTTAATTTAAGTCCATTAGTTGTAATTATCTCCTTGGCTTTTTGGGGATCGATATGGGGGATATTAGGGATGATTTTATCAGTGCCAATCATCTCAGTTGCGGTGATCATTTGTGCCCAATTTCCATCCACTCGAGCCATCGCAATTATGATGACTGAGAACGGGTTTATCGAGGAGATTGATCACAAAGAATAACCATGAATTATCGAAGGCTTATCCGGGCCAATATTGACGTTTCTGAGATCAGTTTTGGGTGCATGTCTTTGGGTATCGACCATGCCGAAAACCAAGCATTAATACAGACTGCTTTCGATGCTGGTATCAACTATTTTGACACTGCCGATATCTACAAAAATGGCTTCAATGAAGAGTCTGTTGGAAGAGCACTAAAGCCTATTCGAGATCAAGTCATTCTAGCGACTAAGGTAGGTAACGTTCCTAATGATCAAGAGAGAAATTGGGTATGGAACCCATCAAAAAAATACATCCTTGCCGCAGCCGAAAAGAGTCTAAAGCGATTGGACACAGACTACATTGACATCTACCAACTCCATGGTGGAATGATCGAAGATGACTGGGGAGAAGCCATAGAAGCTTTCGAAATATTGAAAGGGAAGGGGATGATTCGCCACTATGGGATTTCGTCTATTAGACCCAATGTCATTAGAAGGTTTGCCAGCCAAACTAGTATTGTCAGTAATATGATTCAGTACAGTCTACTGGATAGACGGCCTGAAGAATCGGTATTAGCCGTTTTATCAAGTCAGGATGTCGGGGTAATGGTTAGAGGAGGTTTTGCACGTGGTCTATTGGCTGGAAAAGATTCAAGTGATTACTTAGATTATAGTAGTGAAGAGATTGACCTACTGTTAGATAAATTAAAATCATTCTCAATTGAGAAAATGTCATTGGCTCAGGCGTCACTTAAATGGATATTGAGTAATAATTGTGTCACAACTGCAGTGGTTGGTATCAGAAATATGTCACAATTGAAAGATGTTTTGGGTGCCACTGAAGCAGTCGACTTGCCTGCTCAGGCAATACAAGAGTTGAGCGATTTACTCAAGCCAAACCTCTACGCCAAGCATAGATGAGTATTGATGATCAAACATTTTCATGGTCGTCAAAAATTATACTTGGACAGTATTTGAACAAGGAAGATTACACACTTGACCCATTAGAAGAGTTCCTAGAAAACGTCCAATCTTACGATCTTGCTGAACTTCGAAACGATAGGGATAAAATGGCATTTTGGATCAATGTATACAATGGCTTGACTAACTATCAGATTGTCAAAAATCAATTGAGGGAATCGGTTTGGGAGAAGCAGGATTTCTTTACTGACCCTTGTTTGAGGGTTGGCAATTTTAGCTTCTCACTTGACGATATTGAGCATGGTGTCTTGAGGAAAAATGGCCAGAGAAAAAACAACAAACCTGATCAATTTTCAGAAGGTGATGAACGACATAAATTCATGGTTCAAGCAATGGATTATAGAGTGCATTTTGCGCTCAATTGTGGTAGCCTTTCTTGCCCCCCAATTGCCTTCTATTTTAGTACCAAAATTGATGAACAATTAAGGCTAGCCGAGGAAGGTTTTTCAAGTACTGAATTCATGGTGAATCATGGTGAAAGAACAATCCACTGTTCCTCAATTTTTATCTGGTATCGATCTGACTTTGGAAACCATTATCTTAACGATTCGGTTCTGTCCCAATACACAGTGAACGAACGTCCTTATATCTGGAAGATTCAATAAATTAGAACAAACTCATGGCACAAATCAATAAGTCCTCATTCGATTTTTTAAACAAGCTTGCCGCGAATAATAATCGAGATTGGTTTGCCGAAAACAAGCCTTGGTACCAAGATGAACATGAAAATGCCATTGTCTTTGCTGAGGCAATGCTTCAAGGACTTAAAGAGCATGATGAGATTACTACTTTAAGTGGTAAGAAGAGTTTGATGCGGGTTTATCGTGATGTTCGGTTTTCTAAAGACAAGTCACCTTATAATCCGCGTTGGGCAGGAGGCTTCAATAGGCAGAAGCCACATCTTAGAGGAGGTTATTATTTTCAAGTGAAACCAGGGCATACTGTAGTGGGTGGAGGTTTTTATGGCCCAGTATCTGAGGACTTGAAACTCATCAGAGATCATATCGCTCAAGATGACAAGCCTTTGAGGTCTGTTTTGAATGAACCAAACTTTAAAAAGGTGTTCGGTGAATTGCAGGGCGATCAAGTGAAGACCGCACCCAAAGGTTTTGATAAGGAACATCCTGCAATTGATTTATTGAGGTATAAGTCTATGTATGTCTTCAGAAGTTTCACCGATAAGGAAGTACTTAGTCCTAGTTTCATGAAAGAGGCCTTAAGTACCTTTGTAGCACTTAGGCCATTCTTTGACGTCATGACGGAAATGTTATCGACAGACTTGAATGGATTATCATTGTTCGAAGAATAGCAGCTTAAACATGGCCAAAAAGAATATTTTCCTTTTTCTGGAAGCGCTCACTACAAACAACTCTAAGGAGTGGATGGATAAGAACCGTTCATGGTATGAGGAGACAAAAGGAGAGGTGGTTGCATTATTCGATCCTATTTTGGATGAAGTCAAGCGCGTTGACCCAAGGATCGTTCAGCCTAACGCTCGAAGAGCACTAGGTAGAATCAACAATAATCTAATGTTTCATCCAGATCGGCCTACTTACAAAGACCATTTCGGAGTAGGTTTTGGCTTCGGAAAGGGATTGGCAGACTTTTATGTCGGCTTGGGTGTGGCGGAAGTAGAGATTGCCGGGGGTCTTTGGCACCCGGACAGTGAGCGCTTGAAGAAAGTGCGCATGGAAATAGACTATGAAGGAGAAAAGCTCTCCGCGATCATTAGTTCAAAGGCTTTTCAAGACTCCTATCAGCTGTATACGCAAGATACATTGAAGACAACTCCTAAAGGCTTCTCTAAAGATCACGAACATATTAAGCTGTTGAGATTGAAGTCCTTTGGGGCTTTCCGAAAAATCACGAGGAAGGATGTTTATTCGGTTCACTTTGCAGAAATGGTGATAGAATCTTATTTGGCTATCGTACCCATGTTAGATTTTATTAATACTGCGATTAGTGATGACCAATAGTTTAACTACCTGAAGTCTTGGTGGATAATTGGATGCTGGTGACATCAAGTTTTTAAACCTTGAAAAAAACTGAAATTTATCCTTCAGGCAGTATAACAAAAAGAAAAAAGAATCTATATTTGCACTCCGATTTGAGACATATGTCTCAAGTTTTAGGGCTCGGGGTGTAGCGTAGCCCGGTCATCGCGCCTCGTTTGGGACGAGGAGGTCGCAGGTTCGAATCCTGCCACCCCGACAGAAAAAGCTAGTTTATGACTGGCTTTTTCTTTGTCAAGTGACCCGAGTTTGAGTGGATTTTTTTTAAATTCACAAAGCATTTGGTAACAAAAGCAAATTCAGTAAAGAATCCACGGAGAGGTGGGTGAGTGGCTGAAACCACATGTTTGCTAAACATGCGTACGGGAAACCGTACCGGGGGTTCGAATCCCCCTCTCTCCGCAAAATAAAAGCTGACCCGTGTGGTTAGCTTTTTTTTTAAGTCATCTCAACTGCCTCAAAAAAGTCTAATTGGTACTAGATTTTGATTTTAGTACCAAAAGTTAATAATTTTTATTCTTCTAAGGTTTTCAAGACATAATAAATTCAGCTATGACAACTAGATTCTTTTTTATGTCAGAGGCCATAAATGATCAGTATTCTACAATAGGTATTCAAAGTATTCTACTGTAGGATAAGGCTGACTATTTTTCCTAGGTATTCAAAGTATTCTGCTGTAGGATAAGGCTGACTATTTTTCCTAGGTGTTCAAAGTATTCTACTGTAGGATAAGGCTGACTATTTTTCCTAGGTGTTCAAAGTATTCTACTGTAGGATAAGGCTGACTATTTTTCCTAGGTGTTCAAAGTATTCTACTGTAGGATAAGGCTGACT
>Ga0222654_1000638_pt1 | contig 20179 bp, 13 predicted proteins | sample AntAcemetagen421_FD_179805 | JGI IMG/M metagenome (GOLD analysis project Ga0222654, IMG submission 179805) | Saline water microbial communities from Ace Lake, Antarctica - #421 | ecosystem: Environmental > Aquatic > Non-marine Saline and Alkaline > Saline | place: Antarctica: Ace Lake...
TGAGCCTGTCGAAGCCATTCCAAATGGCCATTATACCATGATCATTTCTAAAGTTTATTTACGTTTGATATAAAGGTGTAATTGCAAATTACACCTAGAAGGGGATTTGGTAGAGGATTTTCGCTTTGGGGATTGTGGCTAACGTCTATGTATGGTGAGTGCGCTCACACTTTCCAATAGCACTAAAATACCGAAATATACAGAAAGTTGAAAATAGCTCGAAAGCGCATTCACTATACATTTTGTTAGGTTTTCGTGTTTTCTTCGTCCTTGTTAGTTCGTTCTGCTGTGCGGTTGGGAGCAGCCATACTCTTTGGCAGGTTTTGGTTTTAAGGCTGATGTGCGCGACCTGACAATGTGTATGGATGGTTTTGCTGAGGTAAAACTCATAAAGCCCCAAACAAACTGTTAGAATTAAGTTCATTTGGATTGATTGCTTCGGTTTCTGTTAAATCAGATTTGTATTTTACTTCTGAAACTCTTTCAGGGATGTTAATTCGTTCAATTTTGGATATGTCTCTATGTGAATAATATCTCAGAGATTCCTTAGCAAGCTCATAGTCATATTTAATCTTTAAAGATTGTTCCAAAGAATTGCCTAGCGTTCTAGAAACTAAGGTCATCAATTTGTCCAAGAGTTCCTCCTTGATATTCTTGTTTGAAAGTCTTTCAATCAGCCCATAAATCGAAATTCCAGTTGAGCTTTGCTTGGTGAATACAGATGCAATTAAAACTTCTTTGTCATCTGGGGGATTGAGTTGGTCAGATGAGAAAATGTGGATTCGGTTCATGCTTGTAGAACTCTTTACTTCAATTTTTTCTCCATCTGCATTGAAGTCAAATTTCTCCTCAGGAATTCTATGCCAATGATTTATCAGTACCATTGGATCTGTTGAGTTTTCTATTACAAATAATTCAGACCAAAGACCTTGAACTGTTTTAGATGGTGGTTGGGATAGTGCTCTGAAAATTTCAACGAACGAATTAAAGGCAGTTAACAATTCCTTTTGTGTGGTTCTCGCAGTGAGTTTGGTTAATAGTAATTCAGCAATTTCCAGAAAATATGATTGCAAGTGCCTTTCAGTGCTCTTGAATACGATCACTGAAAATCTAGATAGTTTTGCGCTTGACTTTTCAGAAACTGAACATTCGACATTGTGGAATAACTCAATGTACGTCAGGCGAATGTTCTTCTGTAGCAAGTGAGTTCCATCTGGTACGGATGAAATTAATACAACTGGGTATCCATCATTGTTGATTGCGACTTTGGCAAATGAGAAATTCGAAAGTGAGGTGGCATTAAAAACATTTTCTTTCTCGACTGTTGGAATATCTAATTCCAAGAATGTTTCAAATAAGCTCATAGAGCATTATCTGGTTGGCGAACAATGTCCTTACCTACAGTCTCGGGTACCCAAATGGCAATTGAAGGAACATCTTCGTATATCTGATTGCCTGATTCATCTAGGATTTCATTACCGTTTGAATCTCTCAAACAGAGTCGGTGAATTTGAATTGACAGCTTATCGTCTTGCTTTATATTTCTATCACCGGGATACACTTTGCCTTTCCGAAATTCACCATTTTTTGTTGGCTGCTCACCTTGAAAGAGTTGCTGAATTTCATCGTGTCTGTTTAATCTACGATTTCTGATAGTTTGGATCAGTTGGCCGCTTTCAATTTTGGAACTAATGAAATTGATGTGGCATGTTTCACTAGGGTTCTCACCAAGGAAATTATTAATCAATCCACGAAGACTGGAGAAGGTTTGACTGTCGCTTTCCTTCGTAAATTTTAACCTGTTAAGGAATTTAAGTACCTCGGATAAGTCTATTTCTGCTGTTAGATGTTTTTGAAGATCAGTTCGATTTATATGGCCATCGTCTGCTGATAATTGATCAATAATAGCATTTGTAAATTCTCCAATGATTCGATGATTAGCTTGGATCAAGCTATCAGTGTCATGCGGAGCTCTTATTGTAAACCATTCTTCTCCAAAGAAATCTTGCTCTAAATCATTGTAAAGAATATTAGGTCTTGTCAGTCTTAGGATTCTGTCTTTTACTAAGTCTCTATCCCAATCGTTTAGGTGCTTGTTGTTCAAATCATACTCTTCAAGTCTACTTCTCACATCCTCTTCATGTTCAATAATTGCACGATAGGCATCAATGTTAGCGCTATCGAGCCACACTCTACAAAATCCGAGATAACTGCCTTTATAGCCAAAAAAACGTGCTCTTTGCAAAGTCGTGTCGACTTGACCAGTTGCAAGACTTCTAGGCATATACGTAACTGTCAGTCCTTCAACGGTAAATCCTCGATCCATAGCCTGACCACCAACGAGTATATGAGAATAAAACTCTCTCCATCTAATTTCAGGGGTTCTTCCTCGACTGGAATTGACTTCAATTATAGGAGTATTTTTAATTGCATGTATTAATCTATTACCTGTCAACTCATCAAAGCTCTGAAGACTATCTCCAACAGTGAGTCTTAAGTCTTGATAAGCTTCTCGGAATTCATTTAATAACTCTCTTTTTTCTTCTGCATCCGTACTCTTCAAGAGTCTTTGCCAACTTTCGCAAATACTCCTAATCCAGTTAAAGAAAACGTTTTGCGAATTTGTTAGTCTTGATGGGTGAACCATCATTGACCGATTCCGTTGGTCTTTGTTCAAATCACCCACAACCACTCCTAAAAAGAAGATTTTCAGGGAATACAATAAACTTTCAGGTGGTTCATGAACAGGGTTCTGATTTGTTGGTATTTCGTTAGGAGGAATTTCTCGAACAAGATTTGGGTTTTGGACAAAAAATGCATTTCCGCCTGTGTATCCTTCTCCTGGGGTTAAAAGCTTAATAAAATTAGGAGACAACCTATCAATAATGTTTACAAATAGATTGGCCTGAGGCGTTGCAGTGTATTGTAAGAGGGTGTGGTTTGGAAATACTCCTCTAAGTTCATTTATCCTACGATAGATTGTTGAAGCATCTCCTTCATTTACATCTGACCCAGCACGAGCATTAGCACGAGCTCTGGTGTTTAAACTAGCTTGATCACTTTCATCATCAATTATCAATGCTGGGACACTAGTAAGATTAAGACCTCTGAGAAGATCAGTCAAATTTCGTAAGCGAGGACCATTCTTCATTACAGTAAGAAGAATCGTAGAACAATTTTCTCTCGGGTATGTCTGATCAGCCCATTGTTCTAGTTTCATTTCAATGATATCTCTATCTTCGGCTGTTCCAGCATTCTTTATAATTGACCATTTCCGATCAAATCTTGAGTCATCTCTTAAATCAGACTTCATTCTCTCATAGGACTGTTCTGACAAAGCAGTAGAAGTTCCTGCGATAATGACGATGACTTGATATTGGTTATCATTTGCTAAGGCTGCTAGAGAAGTAAATGAAAGCGTTTTACCGCTTTGAACATAGCCCAGAACAAGTCCTGTTTCAATTCCTTCTGATGATCTAGGATCACTACACATTTCTAGAATTCGAAATGTTTCGTCAATGATTTTGGCACCAGAACTATCGATACCGCCTGAATTGTCTGTAAATCCTTTATGTCTTAACAAACCGTCAATTTCCTCGCCTTGAAAAGGACTCCATTTTGAATTATTATCATTAGGCGATCCCACTATTTCGATTCGTTCAGACATACAGATTTTGATTAGGTTGATGAAATATTTGTGATTAATTCATTGAAGTTTCTTCGAATTTCTCCCTGAGTTTTTGCACCACTTTCTTTGGCAATAACTTCTGCTAGACCTAATGCAGCTGTCATTCTCAAAATAGGTTCTATTTTGGAATTATCAGTCCCTACAAACTGAGTCATGAAGTGGTGAGTAAGTGATAGTCGAATTCCCAACTGTCTTGGATCAGAATCACTAGGCGGGTTGCCAATCAAATGATTTCCAACTTCTATCATTTCGTTGATTGATGGGTCATATGAAAGTTCAATTGTAATTTCCCAATCCATTTTATTGAATCGGGCTTTGAATTTTTTTTGAATTGACTTATCAGTTGGTTTTAAGTCATCGTATGGTTTAGGTTCAGGAACAGGTTTGTCAAATGCGTCTTGAATAGCCTGTGAACCTTTGCTTTCTAAATCCTGAACCGTCTTATTAAGAGCTTTTCCACCTGATGTTTTGTAGTCTTTGTCACTCGCTCTTACTCGATATTCTTCCGCCTGTCTTAACAGTGGAAAAGCTCCTGTACTAAGATCGTCTTTTAATAGTCTGAGAAAAATATCCAAATTTTCATCCCATTGTATACCCTTCTTAGTAAATGAAACATCAAAACCCTCTAAATGAAGTTCACCGAAAACTCTTTGATATCGATAGCTGTTAGGTGCACCAAAAATAAATTCAGGCCTAAAACCATTATCAAAACTTCCCTCAATAACACGCCCTCTTCGGAAAAGTGCAAAGCCAGCTTCGGAAGTAGAGCCTTTTTCTCTAATGGCCACAAATCCTTTGACTTTCAGTCCTTCTTCAACTGGAAAGTCAATTTCTTTTTTCCAAAGAATATGCTCTCCATTGGGATCATTATATTTTGGAACATTCAAGATTTTTGGATCATGATATTCTAATTCAATAGAATCTACCGTTAGTTTTAAATCGCCTTTTCTTATAAACTCTCTATAGATGCTTGTCAAATGTGATTTGACTTTGCCTAGACCTTTCCGCCTTGGCATTTTATTTACATTATGAAGTTCAATTATTGTAAAGTGATTTTCTGTCTTTGTTGAAATGCACTTGAATTCTAACTCTTCAATTTTATCCTCGAAGATTTTATTCATATCAAATTGAACCGTCTTCTCGGTCGATTCTCCGATTGCCGTTGTTCGTACCGTCCAAAAGTCTGAAAACCAGCAGGAGGCTGATTTCATTCCCATGCCAAATTCAGATAAACCAGACGTATCAGAAGGTATTTCGGCAGCTCTGAAAGCTCGTGGATAATTGTGTTCTTCTATGCCTGCTGCATTATCCCTGATAGTTATCCTGTTTTCAGGATCATTAATTTCAATATTAACTTCCAGTTGAAAATCATCTCCATGTAATTCTTTGAGTTTTTCTTTATTATTCTGATAGCTACCAATGGCATTGTCAACATACTCAGCCAACGCAAACCATGTTTCATATTCAAGGAACTTGAGCACAGATAACATTGAAACATTAGGACGGATGTTGACTTTATTATTCATGCTCCAACTGCTTTTGAAATGGGGATATGGTTGTTCACTATTTTTCCATTTTTATGTCCGTTTATTGTCAGATTGGGAGCAGCAGATTCAATAATTAATTCCTTTGCAATAAGATTGACGATCGTTGCATTGACCGCATTTCCGAGAGCAGAAAAGCACGATCCAATATTCTCTGGAAGTTGAATGTGGTCTAAGCTTTGAATTCTTGCGCCTTCACTTGGCGTAATGTATCTTTCTTCCCATCCAAGAATTGGAATTTGGGTACTGACCGTAACTAATGAAGGAAAAAAATTTGTTCTCTTCAGTCTCACACCCGACCCTCTAAATTGAATTATGAAGTTTCGAATATTTCGTTCTTCACCTTGTACGTTCCATTCGAATTTTTGCCAACTCGGGATATTTAGTTCTTGAATCTTCTTAATTACTGGCGCGATATGCTTTTTGTGCTTTTCATAAAAAGCTCGATTACTTCTAATGTAGTGTTTCTTCCAAGTGGGGAATGTTTCTTCCTCAGTTCTTGCATAACTAGGGAGATTACGAAATTTTTCATCTCTTGTCATTCCTAATAAGCTGGTTCCAAAATTTCCTTTTGTTTTGCCGATTGCACGTGACGATGATGCATATGGAGTTAGTTTTTCAAAAGGATAGGTAGCGCCAAATTCCATACTCCAAATAGGCCAACTCGGTAGCTTGGCTGATTTTGGGAGGCTATCTAGAAATTCTTGCCATAAGTCAAGAACATGTAGTTTTTCATTTTCTAGCTTAGTGGCATTCGAAGGATTCTCGTCTAAATAATTGAAAATACTCGTCTGATTTGGCGTTGTTGTTGGCCAATTAAAATGATCTAATCCATTTAGGGAACCTACTATGAAAAATCGTTCTCTATGTTGCGGAATTCCAAAATGATGAGGTGAAAAAATGTGTTTATCCACACTGTACTCTAATCTATTTTCAAGTTGATCCTTGATGTATAACCATGTTCTGCCTTTATCATGTGTTTCCAGATTTCTTACATTTTCGAGAATAAAGTACTTTGGTTTGTGGTGTTCTAATATCTCTACTATATGATCAAAAAGTGACCCATTTCTTTCATCATTAAGTCCTTTTTGGCTACCCGCTTTAGAAAATGGTTGACATGGAAAACCAGCACATAAAATATCATGATCTGGAATGTCCTCAACATTGATTTTGGTAATATCTCTATTCGGTTTGATTCCGAAATTCTCCTCATAAAGTTCAGAAAGACCAACTCTTAATTCGCTTGCGAATACACATTGGAAGTCCAGCTTTTCTAGGGCCACATGAAAGCCTCCGATTCCTGCAAAGAGGTCAATGAATTTTAGTTTCTCTTGCCCTCCGTTCATTCTATCTCTGCGTTTTTTGTCATTTACCAAATTTATTTTAAATACTCGAAGTTGGCAAGGTTCAGGCTCTTTTGGTTTTAGGGTTTGATAGTTAGCGTGGCAAAACCAAATGTGCCTGAATGTGCGTCTGGTTTTTCTACATCACTGCATGAAACCTAACATTTGTAAATACCCATACATTAACTACTGAGTTGCGTATATACGGACTATGTACCAACCTCCCGTATTTCCTTTTCTTTCTAAAATTAAGGGTTTAGGACAAAGATTAAGGCTAAAAAATCAAATATTTTTCGAAATTTCCTTAAGCGGTGGTCTATAGCCGTATGTTTAGGTTTTAAACAAATTTTCTATGGATTTGGACTTGCGCTATGAAATCAAACCGGATCAGACAAAATTACCCTTCTAACAAATAAATGAACCTATTCCTTAAACCTTATAATATTCTACCGACTTCCCGTCAAATCCTGAAACGCGTCCAATCAATTCCTGGCGTTTTTTCTCATCAAAGGCCTTGAATTTTTTGGCGAAATTGATCTTTTCTGTGAGCATATCTGCATGGTCTGCACCCGTAACCAATACGCTGATGGGAAGAGACCAGGAGAAATAAATGGCTTCTTCTACACTCAGTACATTCGGTACAATCCGTGGTTTATCTCCACCATTAAAATGAGTCGTTCCACCAAAAAAACCGCCATTGGCCAAGGTCTTCATGGCACATGGAGCTATGCCTTTTTCAAGAAGGCGAGGCATTACATTGGTAATAAAACTCTTGTAATTCGGGTCGAAGGCATTGATGGGCATTTGGCATGCTTCTAACTCATCTGTGCTTTCCAACATACGCAGATGAGCATTGTAATCTGTGTGACCTGAAAATCCAATGTGTTTTACTTTTCCACTTTCCTTTGCTTTCAGCACATAATCCAACACCCCATTTTTCAATCTATTGTCTACGTCCCCGGGACTGGTAACGGCATGAATCAACCAAAGGTCTATGTAGTCTGTTTTCATCCGACTAAGGGTGCCCTCCAGGTGCTCTTGGGCTGTTTTGGCATCTCTAGCAGTTGACTTGCTTTGAATAAAAGCGATGTCTCGGTATTTGGGTATAAGAAATTGTCCATACCTTCTTTCGCCTGTTCCACCTCCATACGATTCAGCATTGTCGAAAAACCTAATGCCACCTTCCAGGGCGCGTTCAATGGTTTTTTGTGCTTCACTTTCCTTCATTCGGGCAATGTGCGCTCCTCCAAGTCCTAGCATGGTAACTGACAATCCGGATTTTCCAAACTTCCGTTTGGGGAGCAAATCTCCCAATCGATCGCTCATATAGGGACTTTGCACCGCTTTTCCGGCGGCATTAATATTCGTCAAGGGCAACATCATACCAGCTGTCAATCCGGCCAATGATTTTAAAAAAGACCTTCTTTGGTTATTTTGGTTGTTATTTTCCATGGTTGATTCGGTTAGAATTTAAATTGGATTCCACTAATAATATTTATTCCCGGCATCGGAAAGCCACTCTCGAGTTGATAGGCCGTGTCAAAGAGGTTTTTACCTGTGACATAGGCATTTATTTTAGGGGTAATGGAATACATTCCCCTGAGATCCAATAAGGCGTAATTTTCAGTTGCAGCAGCTTCCAATAGGCTGTTGCGAAGGCCTCTAATGATCCGCATGGATGGGATAATGGTGAATTTATTCACCGAAAAATCCGCCTGAAAGTTCAAGTTATGGGTGGGGGCAAATAAAACGTTTTCACTGGCATTTACATAAGCGTAATTGAGTACTACATGCCATGATTCCGAAGACCGAAAGCGGATTTGGCTTTCAATTCCATTGTTTGAAAAACTACCAGTATTTCTTCCAGTAGGAGGCGTATCCATGGGGTTGACCTGGATCAAATTGGAGCCTTTGGCCACGAAAGCCATGACCTCAACTTCTAATTTTCTATCCAAAAACATGGCTTGAAAACCTGCTTCATGATTCCATAATTCCTCCGGTTTCAACATTTCATTTGAGGTAGGAAATAGGAAAAGATCCACAACAGATGGACTGCGAAAGGCCTTTGAAGAGGATGCTTTAAGGGTAATATTGGTAGCTGCCTGAATGGCCACTCCAAAACCGGGAAGCACCTTTCCCCCAAACTGGGAATTCTTGACTTGACGGACTCCCGCATTCAAACTTATCTTCTCGCCAATATCCTGCTGCACTTGCAGGTACAGGTCAGTTTCATTCACCAAATGCTGATCTCCCAGTCCAACCCGGGCTGGGGGAGGTAGGTTTTCGTTGTATGCTTTTCCTCCAAATCGCTTGTAGTCTATGCCCACGGTAATTACTTGTTTGGGGAGTAGGCTGATGTTTTGGAAGAAGGTGATGCCTTGGTTTTGGTCCTTGGAGGAAAAGCCCGTTTGGAATTCATGGGTTCCAAAATTATGAAAAAACAATACTGCCCCAGAAATATTCCCCCAATCATTGTGCAAGGAAATTGCAGCCCTTCCTCGAAAGTATTCACGTCGGTCTTCTTCCTGAGGTGCATTGGTAGATCCCGGTTGGTAATAAGTGGCATCTGAAAGTTGTACGTCTCCAGAAAGAGACAGAGAAGGGGAGAACGCATACCCCATTTTCAAGTACCCAGAGGTATTGTCGAAACTATCATTGGCATCGGCTCGAAAGCCATTTGTTCGATTTTTGTTTAAGGATACCATGGAATGAAATTTCCCCTGCTTGAAAGCGGTGTTGACAGTCCCTAGGAAGGTCCCGAAGGACCCATACCCCATATTTGCCGACCCTTGCCAGCCTTCTTCGGTTGCTTTCCTGGTGATTAGGTTGATGGCGCCTCCCATGGCGTTAGAGCCATAGAGTACCGATGCAGCACCGCGTTGAACTTCAACCCGCTCTATATCGGAGGCATTGTAGGCATCTGCAATAGGGTGTGCAAAAATCCCCATATATTGAGGTTGACCATCAATCAATACCAGCACCCTGTTGTTGGGCGTTCCACTTATGCCGCGAATACTTATATTTCCTCCTGATCCGGGTCCGACGCCATATCCTGTCAAACTTCTGTCATTCAAAAAAAAGCCTGGTACTTGATATGCGATCAGTGGCAAGATGTTAAGTTCTCCAGATCTTTCGATTGTTTCCCTCGAAATGGTGGATATTGAAGCGGCTACTTTTCTTTTTTGCCGCTCCACTCTTGTGCCAGTCACTACTGCCTCATCCAGCTCTAAAATTAGGCTGTCCCTTTCCTGTGCCATCAAAGATCCACAACAGCACATGAAAAGTATACCTATTATCCCGCTAACTTTCATAAATCAGCGGTTTAGAGGCAGTATGCCATGGCCAGTGAACACAAGTCTTAATGTCTGCAAAAAGGACGAAATCTGCTTTTCCCTTTAAGACAAAAGTTATTACAGCGTAATCCTTCAATGATTTTTTTAATAGTTCCAGTGTTTTTCCAGTGACAGATACATCGTCTACCAATAGAATCCGAGACCCTTTTGGAAAGGAAGAAGAGAAAGCACCTAAAAATTCCGGTGATTCCCTGTTTGGCTGATTGCTGTCATCTCTATAGTTCACCGAGGCAATGAAAAGGGGAACGACGAGTTGATGGGCTATCAGACTGGCAGGGACTGTTCCACCTCTGCCAATACCCACGACAATATCGGTCGGAGGAAAAGGGAATTCGGCCAGTGCTTTACTTATCTTAACAAAAGAAACGGGTACTTTTGCATCCATGGTTGCTTGATTAAAAAGGCTAGGTCTAGCTAATAACTATGAGAATATTCCTTACTTTTAATTGACTCCCTTCTGTGTTGGTAGGTACTTTAAGGTTACCATATTGATCACAAATAAAATCAATATGCCTGCCGTTGCATTGATTAAGGAAGAGCTGAGAAACAGGAACGGAGTTGTTTCTATAAGTGGTATTAAAAGCAATAAAGTGGATGAAATTATTTTAGCTCCGATATAGGCAAGGGGAGCAGCAATCCATTTTAATTTCCCTTGAAGCAGTACATTGGCCAAGAGGGTAAAAAAGACTAGTTCGACAGTAAGGATTCCCATAAAGCCCCATTGTGGGTTGCCAGTTAAGAGAAAATTCAATGTGGGTGCCAAAGCAGCAACGATAAGGGCTACAGGAAGTCTATAACCAACCAAGGCAATAAATGGAATATAAAACATGGGCAACAAATACGCTCCAATCGGAATACCATTATAAGGAGGCGCGAGATGTACAATTATTGGGAAAATAATGGCTATAGGCAACACCCAGCCAGCTGTTTTCAAAGTAGACGGGTGGTCATTTTTTAGGGTTATTTGCATGGTTTCTCAGGGATTTAATTCAGATAATTCGATAGCCTTTGTTGACAATGAAGTTTTCAAAAGACTATTGCCTAATATCGATTTTAAAATATATGCATTAATTTAATGAATTCTTTTTAATCCTCCAATACTGAGTTATTAATTACGGGAAATTTACAAATATTGGTATTAAATTAATGGTTAATTTTTTTGATAACCCTTAGCAAAGGAATATTGGGTAAGAAATGCATTAAATACTCAATCCGTTTCAGACAGGTATGGGGGCTGAGCGAAATTGAAGTCATTATTGGAAACAAAATACTAATCGATCAGAGAAAAATTTCAAAGGTAGGAGACAGCATGACGAGACTTGAACCCAATTAGGTGGCACAAATCGAATTGTTTTTTCCAGAAAAACACCTTTAGCAATTTTTTCTTAGACAATGTTAGTAGCAGACCATTACAAATGGCCGTTTTAAAATTGCTTTTCTAAAGTTCATTGCGAATTGATAGAAAGGTGTAATTGCAAATTACACCTAGATGGAGAATAAAAACTACCTTTACAATTCCTCAATTTTGGCTAAAGCCAGTTTTCGTATTTATCTTTAAAATGGGCTAAAGCCCATTTCTATTGAGTATTTGGTTTATTGACTGAAATTTGGGAATAGGATAAAAAATTCATCTTTATAAATAGCCTCCTGCTTTAGCTGGAGGCAAATGGGGAATTAGCAATATCTCTGGCTTTAGCCAAATGATCAGTTTCAAACCATACCTAGATGGGTTTTTTTCATTGATTTTAATAGGGGGTTGACATGGTAAAAATCGATTGGGTTGAAGTATTTATCAAAACAACTTCGGGCACCACACCAATAACAATTCCCGATAGGCAATTTAGAGTTGCATAATTATAGTTCTATCTATAGCAGCGTTAAATGGTGGCTCAATCGAGCATTACGAAGCATTTTAAATTAAATCTAATAATTGAAAATTGGAAAACATTTTCCAGAACCAATTTTAATGCATTGGCTCAAGTTGGAGAAGAGAGATTAAAATTACTTAGAATTCCATAAACCGTTTGGTAATCTGAGGTTTTACAAATTTTTTTAAATGTTCATTATAGCCTAATTCCCAAGGAGTAGGACCAACGTAGGAGGAGTATTTTCCTGACATGGTAATGTAACCCTCTGTAGATATTTCAACAACTGTAAAAAGAGGTTCTTTATATGGAGCAGTATATTTTATCCACTTAAAGTCTTTATCTACCTCTTCATTGTATCTCAGGTATTCATATTCTTCTCCCAGCCACTTGTAGGCCATTGAGTTTATGGTGATATACCAGATTCCATTGATGTTTTCTGCAAAATCATGATGGGTATGCCCATTAAAGCTCGCAATGATTCTGCTTTCGGGCTTTGATTGGTTATGTATTTCAAATAAAGCCCTTACTTTGTCAGCATTTTTTATACTGTATCTTTCTCCCGGATTTCCCGGGTCACTACCAATTCCCTGATGAGAAAACAAAATGATTGGCTCGGAAGCTTTTTTTAGCTCTTCTTTCAGCCATGAAATTTGTTCGGCTCCAATATAGGACCGGTAGCCTTTTTGATCCGGATACTCCTTGTCATTTCCATCCAAAACAATGAATAGAAATCCATTTCGAGAAAATGAATAATATGAATTCGTCATTTTCCTGTAGGCGATGGCTTCTTCAAGGGAAGTTCCCCCATCCATCTCATGGTTGCCAATGATATGGTATTTAGGGCCCGGAAAAGAATTCCAGATCTCAAAGTAAGGAGCGTATCGCTCATCAGGAATCCCAAAGTCACCGAGCTCCACGATAAAATCAGGTTTAGCAATTTTCATACTGTCAATAAATGAAGATATGCGGTATTCAGCATCATGCATTGTGGGCAGGTGAACATCGGAACACATCCCAATACGCACTTTTTTTATTTCCTTCTTCGGACTACAATTTATTACCAAGAGGACTACACAAATTGCAATGATAAAGCGTTGCATTTTTTAAGGTTATAGTTAGTTAGCTTAATAACTCCTTGTGGTTAATCACACCCTATCTATACCCATCTGAAAAGCAAACTGACTATCTTAAAAGCCTATAATCTTTGATTTAAATCCAAGGTAGTAGAAGCATCCCATTTAATACCGATTCGAAGACGTGGGAAAAGTAGCGTTATGTAGCTAATTTGGGTCAGGATTTTGTCAGCATTGTTGCGGAAAAAAAAGCAACAATACCGGCAAAATAATTTGGGTTTCATTTTCTTACCGCTTAGTCGCACCAATGCTTAAAATATTTCGGGTTACAGGAGGGTCACTCATTTTTAGCCTGGAATCCTCCTACAAAAATCAAATGACTTATATGGAATTATGCAATAGAAATCTTAATAGAATGGCTATTCCATATTTCAGGTTCAATTCCTCCGGGGCTTGCCCCAATGATTATCTACAACCTATCCTTATAAGTGCGGCTTTTCTAAAGCGTATTTACGATTGATAGAAAGGTGTAATTACAAATTCCATAGGATAGGAGGGTGGAGTTGCAAATGCCTAGATGGGGCCTAGTCGAGGTAGGGTCAATTTAAGCTGATTTTCAAATTGTTACTTGATTTATAATACATTAAAAGAATAAAGCGTCCCATCCTTAAGTTGGAACCGCAGTCGTACTATCTTTCCTTTTAAATCACTTAATTTTTTATTTCCCCAGCTAACCGGTGTATTAAGCCCTGACCCGACAAATGGAGTACAGTCTTCAGCACTCCAACCTTCCAGCGGTTCATCACGAATCGCCGACCGAACCTCGACTCGAATCTCTCCCGCTGCATCAGCATTGATAAATAAGTCTCCATTGACCTCAAAAGGACGGGTTAGAATTCTCCCGAGCATATCTGGTAATGAGCGAGCCCCAAACAACCTATCCAATTTCGTCGTTGCAAAGCCTATGGCTGGGGTACCCGGGACATTGTGCTTTGTCTTGTTACCAGAATAATAGAAGCGCATTTCATCCTCTTTTATTACAGGTTCTGTGATGTATATTTGTCCAGCGTCCCAATCATTTTCCTTGCCCAACTCCAGCGGACTCTTCTGAGCGATTGCTGGCAAACGAAACCACTGATACGCGTCATTACTCCAGACCAATTCTGTTGAAACCCTATCTGTTTTTCCAGGGGCATAAAGCTGTAGCAACCCAAAGAACAAATCTCCTCTTCTAAAAACACTTGTGCCATAAAAATCCGTCACATCACCTTCTTCAGGAGACATTACAGTGCTTTCATGCGTCCAATGCACTAAATCATCGCTCTCCACAACCGCAATACGTCGTCTATTTACATGTTCCAATCCCTCACCTGCATAGGCTTTGGGACGGACAAACACATACCAACGATTCCGAACTTCATCAAATACAAAATTGTTTCGTGTATCGCTGTGATACCAAACTGCGGGGTTCTTGAAGGAACTATTGAAAGTCTTGCCATCTGCAGAATAGGACACGAATACACCTCCTGCCTCATTATGGATAGCAACAAATTTATTCTCTGCTGAGGTTGATGCAGGATTAAACTCGACATCAATATCTTGCGTTTTCTCCCGACCCAATTTGATCAAATTCGTTTTTTTAAGTGACGCTCCTTTTTTATCAAAAACATCCAGTATCGGCTTTTCCCACTTTATTCCATCCTTCGATTCTGCATAGGAAATATTATATGAAAAAGGGAGTTTGTTGTAATAGGCAGTAGAATCCCATACGAGGTACCACATTTTGTACAATTGATCTTGGGGATCAAACAGCACTGCACCTCCTAAAGGCCCAGTTCCCTCCCAAGGGAAATCCTTCACAACAACTGGATTCCCGGTGTACTTTTCTAGTGGAACAACAAAACGCTCAATCATCCATCGGTCCTCAATTATTCGATCGTCAACTATAAAATACGGGCCTTTTGCAGGGAGTTTGCTTAGCTGTTTATCCGATATTGGGACTTCCCAAGGTTCCAAATCACTATTTTGACCAAAGCTCTCTGTCAAAGCAAAAAAACAGATTGCCAAACACCATAGTTTAAATAAAATCCTATTCATCCTAATTAAATATTTTAGATAAAATGTTAATTCAGTTATAATAAACAACAATAAAACCATTAATCCAGCAAACAAGTATTCTAAATGCTTAATTTTGTTTAACTCTAAATACCAACCTTAAAATGCCTTATTTTTGGCTAAAGCCGACATTTATCCAATTATTATAGAATGGGCTAAGGCCCATTCCTATTGATTTTTTTTCTATGATTGATTTAGGCTAAATGCTTGAAAAATGTTGAAGGGTAATTTTTATGAATAGCCTCCTGCTTTAGCTGGAGGAATTAGAGAATTTACCAATCTCCCTGGCTTTAGCCAAATCATAAACCAGAGAACTTCCCCAAATGGGAAGAAGCCAAAACCCTTTGATCAGTTGGTTCAAGAAGAATATGCACTAGGGAATTACAAATTTCATTTGATGGTTAGGCATAGTTCCAAACATAAATACAGAACGGCGTTTTAGATCAAGTCAGGTGGCACGAATCGAACCGTTTTATCCGGAAAAGCGGTTACCAACATTCCTAAGACAAGTTTAGAATCAGGCCATTGCAAATGGCCGTTTTAAGATGGTTTTTCTAAAGCATATTCACGATTGATAGAAAGGTGTAATTGCAAATTACACCTAGACGGGGCGAAATCGAGAATTAATGCTGGAAGGGACCAGTGGGATTACGGCCCAGGCTGGGTGTTTCAACACACTCTTCTATCAAAACCAATTTGCAATGGGAAAATACGCTATAATTACCAATAATGTACGTCACTTAACCCTTTAAAAACCTAACCCTTACTTACCTTGGAGGGGTTTCCAACGCTTGAATACAGCTGATTTTCAGGTAGCTTAACGAGTCCTGATCTCATCGGATTTTCATGGATATATTTCATCCTACTTTCGATCATTTCCGGGCTGTAAAGTGCCATAGCATGATTCCCATAGGTCCAGCACTTCATCTCTCCAGACCGTTTATTTGTTTTGGGCATGGTGGGTAAAGATCATTTTCAGCCATTCTTTTCTACTTTCCTGAGGATTTCTCAGAATCATGGTAAGCAGTTTCTTATTGGTGAATTTTTTAAAGTCAGGTACCCTTGCTGATAATTTTCATTCTTTTTGCTGATCAACTAAATGAATAGGATTTTTCATGATGACATAACCAAAAAGGTAAGGCCCTTTTTCTTTTTTGGCAGTAAGCCAGATTTTCCAAAATAAAATCACTCACATCCTTTCCTGAATCCTGGGCCAAGCTTAAAATCTTCCTTTAGAACATTTTTTTACGGCTTGTCCTCTTGAAAACACATCAGCCCATCCCGTTACTTGAAATGTCAAAAAATAGGACATTTACTGATCTTTAATTTGATAAGCCTCTCCCATAACTAAAAATAGTTGATCTGCATAGGAAATACAAATGAATACTTGCCTGTTGATGAACAACGGTATAGTTGGTTTGGATGCCTATTTCAAACCTTAGCCAGACAGTGGTCAATATTGCGGACTATTTGTTTACTAAGAAATTCTTTAGTGTGCCATTGCAAATGGCATAAAAAGGAGTACGACATTAAAGGAGATTATGAATAAAAGGGTGTAGTGGATACTACACACAGTCGGGGCTACCTTCGCCTTGAATTCAGAAGTAAACTTCCGTCTTGTCTGCTTGCTCATAAGGTTAAATTTAATCGTTTTTTTAACTTAACCTCTGGTCTCGTTTTAGGGAAGTATTATACTAAGTTACGCGTTGCTAAACTTAGACCAAAAAGGATCTATCGCAGGTCATCATATGTAGCCCTTTGAAGGCTACTTTTCTAAAGTAAACTGCGATTGATAGAAAGGTTTAATTGCAAATAACATCTAGACGAAGTAAGCAATGAAATATCACACCCTTATTATCGTTCCTAACAACTATTAAAGGTATACTCCATGACCAGAATATATATTAATTGATTCTATTCATGGATTTTTATGAATTTTTTATCTAAAATTTCATCTTCCATATTAAAGATTGTTTTTCCGTCAACCCTAAAATGAGCAAGTATTTTTTGAAAAATATCTTTATAGTTAAGACTATTGTCTCGTGGAACTTTTAAAATAATTTCATATATATCCTTTTTATATTCTCTCACCATTGAATAAGTAAAATATGATTTATTACCGATTTGGGTATAATACTCTCCATAGTATGAAAGATAGTCATTGAACTTTAATTCACTCAATGTATAACCCTCGAATAATTCTTTGTCTTTTTCACTAATAAGCTGATCGTATATGTTTTTCAAATATAGTTTAGCATTTAAACTATCTTCCAATATACTATGTCTTACTATAGCAAAATAAGTTTGACTATTCTCGTTGTCTAGATATGCAAAATAATAAGCTGAATTTTGTTCTATTGGATTCCATTTTTTGGGTAAACAAATTTCATCACTTGATAAAGCATGACATTTCCAATTGTCCATCTCTAAAGTTTCATTAATACCTTCTTTGCTTTTGTTGGAGCTACACCCAATTAGAAGTAATTTGGCTATGAAAGCTAGCAGCCATATATTTTTTCTTATCCCTACCATCAGATTACTCTTGTTTTTTCTCTTCGAGAATAGTCATCCCTAACTTTATCCCAATTGTTAAACTGGAATTACCTGAACTTTGCTTATAATTTGCCTTAAATCCTACATCCGTTTTTCTCCCAGATTCATCGGTGGTAATGGAGAGATATAGACCAATTCCTGCCCTTTCCACTGAAAGTTCGGATTCTTGAGAACTGTTAACTTCTATCAAGTTTAGCCTTTTTGATAAAGAAGATTTCACTTTTACACCTCTAATCGGTACACTTGATTCAATTTTAGAATTTTGGGTCAATGTGGTTATATTGGCGATTTTAAATAATGGACCTGACGGGGAATTTTTACCATTTGAATTTGATAAAAATTCTCCCAAATTGGTTCTTGTAGTATGAGTCATAGTTAGATCTGTAGACGTAATTCCTACTTCCCCTATTTCTGCTTTATTTGCAGAAAATACAGCGGAAATTCTAACATATGCTTTATCTATTATAGATCCAGCAGCTTGAAAATATTGTCTAAATCCATCTAATGCGTAATATTTAGGGTCCCCTTCACAGCAATCCTTAGGTGCCATCCCATCAGGATCAATAAATCGAATAGGATTATTAAATGCATAATTGTATGGAGAATGTCTTCGCATCTGTTCAGCCAACGGATCCGCCACCCCCCATCTCCCAATCACAGGATCGTACATCCTGGCACCGTAGTCGTAGTATTGAAGGCCGTTTTCCTCGATCAGTTCCTTACCATTGTACAAATACTTATTCGCTCCTTCCCTGCAACCTGGCTCATTGCTAAAATAACTCAAAGGGGTTATTTTTTAACGCGCTATCCTCAGCATACTGATAACCCAAACCAGTTAATTCCAAACCCCCAAAGTCCCTGAGTACCTCAGGATAGGCTCCGTGGGTTTCTTGGATCACTCTTGAACCAATTCTGGAGATGCTAAAGTCATCGAACCAGACGTCTTCGGCTGTTTTATTTACCACCAAGGTTTCCATGTGTCCATCTTATGTAAGATAAAGACTTTTGCCCACCCTGCCAACCGGAGACATGGCTAAATACTACGCCATTTCCATCGTATAAATCGCGGACCAAGCGGAACCGAAGCCAATTCTGTTATTTATAGAATACTTTTTACCTGTTCGGGTTAAACCGGTAATCGAAGCATTCGTATGTTTATCACAAGCTCTATCGGATAGCAAGACATATTTTAAGACGCTAATACGGGCCTCCAGAAGCTCATTAAGCTTGCAAGGAAAGCTGGTCAAACAAAGCGGCGTGTCTCTAGCCTATCAGGTGTGCGAAGTGGTCAACGGTCCCTTCGATAAAAAAATCCGTCAAACGCCTCCAAGATATTGAAAACTCAGGTCCAAGGACAGGTAAAACCTCTTTGCCGTTACGAAAGCATTTCTTTTCAAGCGCCAAGGTTAAATCACTGAGCATCTAAAAATATAAAATCCCAGAAGCGTCCGGTTTTTTTTCGCTTAACATCCAGTTAATTGAACAGATAATATATTAAGATCATAGTAATAATAACCAATAAAGCTATAAAATTATATTTACCTGCTTTTCCAAACTCATTGTTATCTTTCATCCTTATCTTTTATAGATTCAGTTGCCACCGAAGTAGCCTTGTTGGTTGAGCTTGACACAGCTCCTAAAGCTGTTTTATTTATCACCTCCTGGGCTTTTGTTGTGATATTACCGACTTTTTTTGAATAATCTATAGCGGCTTGAGTTCCACTATTGGTCACGGCTCCTACCGCAGTATTTGCCCCTTCTCTAATCGCTCCTTCAACATTGCCATTAGAAAGGTGTACCGAAGCTTTCATCACCTTACCTGTAGCAGACATCCATTCCCCACCAGAAACAAGTATTAAGGAGGCCCCTTCAGTCGGAATGGCTAACAACATCCCTACATCGGAGATCACCTCTCCTCCCTTATCCAAAACAGTCCCCGTATCCATTATTGCCTCTTTTGTGAGCGTGGATCCAGTCTCCATAACCGTATTGACATCGGAAACCACACCGCCAATCCGCATTACTGCCTGGGTGTTGGAGCTCATCCCCATACCCGACGGCACGGATCCCGAAGTCCCGGAGATGAGCCGCTGAGAAGGGGCATGTGCTTGGCTCAAGATACCGGAATATTTCGCCTCTAATCCGGTATATAATGCCTTGGCCATTGTTCCCAGATTACACAAAGGACACCTACCATCCGGATCATTGTACCTGATAGGGTTGTTCCAGCTGAACTGATACGGAGACTTTCCAACCTGACTTGGGTGGTCTGCAAGCACATCAATGCTTGAAAATCGCCCAATGGCAGGATTGTAAAATCTTGATTTGAAATCGTATATTTCAAGTCCTAAGTCGCTTTGAAGCTCGTTCCCATTGTACAAATACTTATTCGCCTTTATGCCAGAGTACTGATAACCCAGCCCTGTTAGCTCAAGACCCCATGGGTCATAGTGCGTTTCCTGAATGACTATTGAAGGTGTTCTGGAGATGCTAAAGTCATCGAACCAGACGTCTTCGGCTGTTTCATTTACCACCATGGTTTCCATGTATCCGTCACGAGAAATATACAATTTTTCCTCCAAAATCTCATGCTGGTTGGCTGCTTTTTTACTTAGTGGCTGTTTACCGACTTCGTAGCGGTT
>Ga0222654_1000639_pt1 | contig 20142 bp, 21 predicted proteins | sample AntAcemetagen421_FD_179805 | JGI IMG/M metagenome (GOLD analysis project Ga0222654, IMG submission 179805) | Saline water microbial communities from Ace Lake, Antarctica - #421 | ecosystem: Environmental > Aquatic > Non-marine Saline and Alkaline > Saline | place: Antarctica: Ace Lake...
CCACTCCTCAAGATTCAGGACCAACACCACAGCACCACCGTCATCCTTAACGCGATCGAATCCCGCAAGCGCGAACTTCTCCTCCCCGGAATGGTCTACGCCGTTCGGGTGCTGAGGTTGCTCCCCACCGCCGCTTTCGACTTTATGGCAGACGCATTTGGCATCAACAAAGCCATGAAGACATTCCGGGGCCGAAAGGTGAAGAAGAGTCCTCCGGCTTAAATATTTTGTGCGCGAGAGGGGACTTGAACCCCTACGCCCTTGCGGGCACTGGCACCTGAAGCCAGCGCGTCTACCAATTCCGCCACCCGCGCAGTGATGGTTTCTTTTGAACTTAGCGAGATTACCACAGCCCGATGCCTCGTAGCGGGCCTGTCTCTGAGTTCACACCAGCGAACCGGGTTAGCATCACAGGCAGGAATGGTCTCCATTCCAGGGAAGGCCACATGGGGTTTCTGGATAACTTTGAGCGCAGCGTGGAACGCCTTGTCGGTGGCAGCTTCGCCAAAGCTTTTGCCAGCGGTGTTCACCCAGGCGAAATTGTGGCGTCTCTCAAACGTGAGATTGATGCCAGAGCCCGGGTCGTTTCGCGTACCCGAGTTCTTGCCCCCCACAGGTATACGGTGTCACTGTCACCGGCTGACCAGGAACGCCTCACCGGTTTAGGGCCCGCTCTCCCGGAGGAAATTTCGGGAGCTCTTCGGGATTACGCCACGCTACGCGGTTATTCTTTTTCTGCTCCCCGGGAGATTGTCTTCCAGGCGTCACCGGACCTCTCCGAGGGGATGCTGGACATCCGAAGCGACACACCAGGCCCTGTGGTCTGGGTGCCCACCCTGACCTGGGATTCCACCAGCTACCCCCTTTTCGCCACATCGACCATCCTGGGGCGGGGAACCAGTGCCGACATTCATGTGGTGGCGCCAGGAGTGTCCCGCCATCACTGCGAAATACGGTGGAATGGTAAGCGGGCAGAGGTCGTCGATTTGGGTGCAACCAACGGCACAACCCTGGACGGTGTGGAGGTTAACCGGGCAGCACTGCCCGACGCCTGCACCCTGGGCCTTGGCCAGGCGCGTATCCTGTTTCAGGTGGTCCCTCAGGCTGAACAGGCTTACCACGCCCTCGCCCACCCCCAACGATCATCTGCACAGGAGGCACTATGAGTGAACTCACCCTCTTTGTGCTTCAGCTTGCGTTCCTTGGCTTGTTGTGGGCTTTTGTCTTCTCGATTGTCTATGCGCTGAGAACCGATCTTTTTGGTCCCGCCAGAATGCGCTCGGAGGATGTGGCATCCACACCCGCTAAGCCAAGCCCGGTGTCACCTTCCCCTTCTGTCCCCAGCGGTATTGCCTCCACCCTCTTGGTCACGTCAGGGCCTAAAGAAGGTTTGGCGCTGGAGCTGCTCCCGGAGGAGCAATTCACTATTGGTCGTTCCAGTGATTCCACCCTGGTGATTCGCGATGACAACACTTCCACCCACCACGCCCGATTGATGTTGTGGAATGACCAGTGGATGGTGCAAGATCTTGACTCCACCAACGGAACGTTTGTCGATGGCAAAAGGGTGAGTATCCCCACCCCGGTGCCATTGAACACTCCGGTGACCATCGGCACAAGCTCCTTTGAACTGCGTCGGTGAAGCCTGTGGTCACGGACACCATTCTGAGCGCCGCGTCGTCCCATATTGGGAAGATTAGGGCCAGCAATCAAGACTCTGGTTCGGTAGGTCGCCACCTCTATGTTGTTGCTGATGGGATGGGGGGTCACGCCGGCGGGGATGTCGCAAGCGCCATCGCTGTGCAACACCTGTACAGCTTGGATCACCCCTACGCGAGCGTCGAAGAGGCGCGGGAGGAACTTTTCCGCAGCATCCTTGATGCTGGGGCAGAGCTAACCCAAGCCGTCGTTGACCATCCAGAACTCACCGGGATGGGCACCACGGTGAGTGCCATGATTCGGGTGAAGTCCTCCATGGTGATCGCCCACATTGGCGACTCTCGTATTTACCGGCTTCGGGAGGGTGTGCTGGAGCAGATCACCGCGGATCACACTTTTGTTCAGCGCCTGGTCGATAGTGGCCGAATTACGGCGGAGGAAGCGGCCGTCCACCCCCGTCGGTCTGTGTTGATGCGGGTGCTCGGCGATGTTGATGCAGAACCTGAAGTCGACACCCACGTGATTGATACCCAGCCTGGTGATAAGTGGTTGCTCTGCTCTGATGGGCTCAGTGGCTACGTTGCTGAGCGCGATATTGGGGAAACTCTGCTGACGGTGGATGACCCGGAACTCGCCTGTCACAAACTAATCACCCAAAGCCTCTCCGAAGGGGCCCCCGATAACGTCACTGTCGTCATCATTCGGGTAGCAGAGGATCAGGACACGTCCCCGCCCGCCGAAGCACGAATGGTCGGTGCTGCTGCAGGTCCCATGACCTATGAGTCGGGCCCTATTGCTCGGAAACCAGCGCTCCCCGCAATGCTGCTGCACCCCCTTCGAGCGCTCCCGCCCGCCGATGAACATTTCGAACCCGAAGAGGACTATCTGGAGGAATTGATCCGCGAGGATCGCCGGCGCCTCATCCGGCGCCGAGTGACCTGGTCACTCTCTGTTCTGTTGATTCTTGGGGCTGTCGCCGGGGCGGCGTTTGGGGCCTACCAGTGGACCCAAACCCGATATTTTGTGGGGGAGAGCGACGGAGTTGTCGCAATTTATCGCGGTGTCCCCGAAAATGTCGGTCCTTTCGAGCTCTCCTCAATCTTCGAAGAAAGCCGCATCTCGGTGGGTTCTCTCTTGCCGTTCGAGCAGGAGCGTGTGCAAGCCGCTATTCCCGCGGAATCTCTTGAGGAAGCCCGCAGTATCCTCGATCGGCTGAGGAGGTAAAAGTGTCGGCCACTGATCAAGCCCTCCCGCCGGTTTCCCCGGTCGCCGGCCGGGTTGTGCTCCGCGTGCGGATGCCTCAAAAACTTCGCAACATTGAATTGGGTTTGCTTCTCGTGGCGCTGGGCCTGAGCGCGCTCTCGTTGGCGTTAGTGCAGTGGGGTGCGTTGGGCGCACTCGACTGGAGTTTGCTCACCTACGCTGCCGGGCTTGCCGGACTCACCTTGGGCGTGCACCTGGCACTTCGTTTGGTGGCGCGCGATGCTGACCCTTTCATTGTCCCCATTGCCACCATGCTGAATGGGCTTGGAATCACCATGATTCATCGCCTCGACCTTGCCAGTGGTGTTACGGGCTGGGAAGCCGCCGGCGTGCGCCAGATGGCGTGGACCGCGGTAGCGCTGCTCATTGCCATCGCGGTGCTCTTGGTGGTGCGGAACTATCGGGTGCTGTTGCGCTACCGCTACTTAGCGATGCTCGCAGGAATCATCCTGCTCACCATGCCCCTGTGGCCAGGAATTGGCCGCACGGTCAACGGTGCAACATTGTGGGTGAATTTTGGGGGAACCGCTTTTCAACCGGGGGAAATAGCAAAAATTGCCCTCGCGATTTTCTTCGCGGGCTATCTGATGACAGCGCGGGAAAGCCTGAGTACCGTCGGAAAGAAATTCTGGGGAATTCGTTGGCCCCGTGTGCGAGATTTGGGCCCTCTTGTTGTGATTTGGATAATCGCCATGGCGGTGCTCGTATTCCAGCGTGACCTGGGGACGTCCCTCCTGTATTTCGGATTGTTTTTGGCCATGCTCTACATTGCGACCAACCGTGTGCTCTGGATCGCGCTTGGCGGAGGGCTTTTCATTCTTGGTGCCGCCCTCGCAGGAAGTCAGATTGGCTACGTCCAGGGACGAATCTCCGGGTGGCTGGATTCTTTCAGCCCCGAGGTTTATAACGCCATCGGTGGTTCCTACCAACTTGTTCAAGGGCTGTTTGGGTTTGCCGAAGGTGGTTTTATTGGCCAAGGGCTTGGCCAAGGGCAGCCCTCCTTTGTTCCGCTGGCGAACTCGGACTACATTGTTGCGGCACTCGCAGAAGAACTCGGAATTATCGGCATCTTTGCCATCCTCGCTCTGTATTTACTTCTCGTCTCCCGAGGCTTGCGGGTTGGGTTCATGGGTACTGACGATTTTGGCCGGTTGCTCTCCGCCGGCCTTGGATTTGTTCTTGCGCTGCAAGTTTTTGTGGTGATTGGTGGGGTGACGCGTCTCATTCCTGTTACCGGTCTGACCACACCCTTTCTGGCGGCAGGGGGGTCCTCCTTAGTGGCCAACTGGATTATTGTGGCGTTGATTTTGAGGCTCAGTGACGATGCTCGGGCTTCTGTGCGGCACGATGCGGGGGTGAGTGCATGATTGTTCCACTTAGAAAAGTGGGCATCGCTATCGCCGTGATGTTTGCCCTACTGTTTGCTTCCAGTAGCTACGCCCAAGTGCTCGCCTCAGAGGACATCGCTGATGATGATCGCAACGTGCGCAAACTTTATGAAAGCTTCTCTGCCGAACGCGGTCAAATATTAGCCGGTGGCATCGCGGTTGCTGAATCAATACCGGTGGATAACCAGTTCAAGTTTTTGCGCACCTACCCTTACGGCGACCTGTATGCGCCAGTCGTCGGGTATTACACCCTCACCCAGGGAAACGCGGGTATCGAAAGTGCGATGAATCCTCTGCTGACCGGGCGTGCTGACTCACAACTGGTGGAACAGTTGCGAGCACTCGTCACCGGCACAACACCCCAGGGCGCCAGCATCATGTTGAGCATCGACCCCGAAATCCAGCAACTCGCCTGGGATGCCCTTGGCACTCATCAGGGTTCGGTAGTGGTGTTGGAACCCGCCACTGGCCGAATCTTGGCCATGGTGTCAAAGCCCTCGTATGACCCAAACAGGCTGGCCGCCCATTCGTCATCCTCCGTGCTGGAGGCGTACCTAGAGCTTTCTGATGACCCCGATAACCCCCTCGCGAACCGGGCTATCGCCGGCGACCTCTATTTCCCTGGCAGCGTCTTCAAAACGGTGTTGATGGCGGCAGCGCTCGAGTCCGGCACATACACGGCCGACAGCGAGTTCCCCAACCCCAGCGAGTTGGCACTCCCCCTCAGTACCAGCGTCATCAAGAACTCCGGGGGTCGCTTGTGTGGTGGGGAAGAAACCGTCACCCTGGAGGATGCGTTCCGCCTGAGCTGCAACATTCCTTTCGCAGAACTCGGTGTCGAGCTGGGTGAAGCGGCAATTGGGTCGATGGCGGATAGTTTCGGATTTGGCGCAACATTGGAAATCCCACTCCGCGTCACCCCCAGCGTTTTCCCCCGCGGGTTAGATGAGGCCCAACTCATGTTGAGTTCTTTCGGTCAGTTCGATGTTCGGGCTACGCCGCTAGAAATTGCCATGATTAGTGGGGCTATCGCCAACGGGGGGACCCTGATGACGCCGAACCTTGTCGACCAGGTGATTGCCCCGGATCTTAGAGTTGTCGACAAGTTTGAACCCCAAATTTATTCCCGACCGCTAAGCCAAAATACTGCGTCCGAACTGACGCGAATGATGGTGGGCAATGTCCAACGCGGTGTCGCCGGTAACGCCGGCATTGCCGGAATCGACGTTGCCGGCAAAACGGGAACAGCAGAAACCGGAATCGGAAACGGTCGTACCTTTTGGTTCAGCGGTTTTGCCCCCGCGGATAACCCTCAGATTGCCCTTGCGATTGCTGTGGAAGGGGACCGCTCCGAGGGAACGGGTAACGCCATCGCAGGACCTATCGCGAATACAATTTTTGCGGGGGTGATTAAGCCATGAGACCCACAACGGGCCAAGTCTTCGGATCCCGATATGAACTTGTTTCTCGCATTGCCATCGGTGGCATGGGCGAGGTCTGGAAAGCAAACGACGCCGTTATCGGCCGCACCGTCGCCATCAAAATCCTCAAAGAGGAGTACATGGGGGACCCGGGGTTCCGCGAGCGTTTCCGGGCAGAAGCGCGGCATGCGGCACTGGTTAACCATGAAGGAATCGCCAATGTTTTCGATTACGGCGAAGAAGATGGCAGCGCCTATTTGGTGATGGAGCTTGTCCCCGGCGAAGCCCTCAGCAGCGTCTTGGAACGGGAAAAAATTCTGCCGGCGACAAAAGTCCTCAACTATGTCTCCCAAACGGCAGCAGCATTGCATGCCGCCCATCAAGCCGGCCTAGTCCACCGAGACATTAAGCCGGGCAACCTCCTGATTACCCCGGATGGCACCGTCAAAATCACCGACTTTGGTATCGCCAGGCTCGCAGACCAGGTTCCTCTCACTGCCACCGGGCAGGTGATGGGAACCGTTCAATACCTCGCCCCGGAACAAGCGGGCGGGAAACCCGCCTCACCCCTCACCGACGTTTATTCCTTGGGCATCGTTGCCTACGAAGCGCTCGCTGGGAAGAGGCCTTTCCGCGGAGAATCGCAAGTTGCCATTGCCATGGCGCAGATTAAAGAAGCGCCACCAGCGTTGCCCTCCTCGATCCCTGAAGAGGTGAGAAAACTTGTCATGTCATGCATGGCCAAGAAACCTGAAGGTCGGCCCGCCTCCGCACAAGCACTCTCGCTCTCGGCATCAGCCCTCGCACGAGGTGACATCGAAGCGGGACTTGCCCTCATTCCCGAGCCCCTGCCCTCCGGGGAGGAGGGGGATAAGAAGAAAGAATCCTCGGGGGCTGTTCGCGTGCGGGGTCTCCGCGATTCGCCCAAAAAGATGGGCAAAAACTTCTGGATTTTTGGCGGTGTCGGAGCCGCAGTCGCCGTTGCCCTGATCGCCACCTCCTTGACCGTACTTTTGCAACCCTCCCCGAATGATGTGCCCGAGGACCCCCTCATTCCTCTCGTTACCGAGGAGGTTCCCCCGTCGATTGACACACCCGTGCTACCCGAAACTCCGGTCGAAACCCCGGTTGAGGTAGTCACGGTCGACATAGCCGAAGCGGAAATAGTGGGGAAAACAACCACGCAGGTCGAAGAGGTGCTGCGCGGTAAAGGTTTACGGCTTGACGCGATTACCGGAAATATTGCGCCCGCCCAGGACCGGGTCGGAACCGCCTACCGTGTTAATCCTCAAGGTGTTGTGGCCCAGGACACGCTCATCGCCGTGTATTTTTATGCCGAAATTCCACAACCACCGAAACCCCGGGCCATCACGGTCATTCCCGCATCTGGCCCGTATGCTCCCGGCGACGAGGTCCTCCTGGAATGGCCGGGATATGCACAATGCCCTTCAGGATTCCCGTTAGCCAGTTACACCCTCCAAATTGTGGGCGGTGAGATTCTTGATGGCGATGGCGCTACCGTTCTGGAGCCCGAGCAGACTGCCATCAACGTGCAACTTGGTGAAGGGGAAACCCTGAGCGCGAGCTATCTGGTCAAATGTGGCGACCTTTCGTCCCCATTAGCCAATGACACCGTGATTACTATCACCACACCTCAGGCCGAGCCAGACCCACCCGTAGAATAACGAGAGTGTCTTTCCCCCGAACCACCAAAGGATTTCTGTGACTCAACCCGCTCCTGGTCCCTGGACCTCTCGCCTTCTGGGCGGGCGGTATGAGGTTCGCGAGCTCATTGGGCGCGGCGGAATGGCCGATGTTTACCTGGGCGTTGACGCAAGGCTTGGCCGCCAGGTTGCCATCAAAGTACTGAAGTCGACACTCGCATCAGACCCCACCTTTCGTAATCGTTTTCGCCTGGAAGCTCTCGCAGCATCAAAAATGTCTCACCCCTCGATTGTTCGAGTCTTTGACGCTGGTGATGAGATTAATGGGCCCCAAGACTCAGCCCCCGCCGGAAGCACCACCCCCTACATTGTTATGGAACATGTTGAAGGGCATTTGCTGAGTGAGCTGATGCAGCAGGGGAAGCTGGAAGAGCGCCATGTCCTGAAAGTGGCAGACGGTGTTCTGACAGCGCTCGAAGTTTCCCACCGTGCGGGCATTGTCCACCGAGACATCAAGCCCGCCAACGTCATGGTCACTCAGGATGGCAATGTCAAAGTGATGGACTTCGGTATCGCTAGGGCTGTCACAGATTCAACCGCAAACCTCGAACAGACCACATCAATCCTGGGTACCGCTCTCTACATTTCCCCCGAACAGGCCCGCGGCGACGAACCTGACACTCGAACGGACCTCTATTCCCTAGGGGTGGTGATGTATGAACTTCTCGCGGGCGCCCCACCCTTCAGCGCCGACTCCCCCGTGGCTGTCGCGTATAAACACATCAGCGCTGATCTGAAACCCTTAAGGGACGTCAACCCTGCGGTTTCGGAAGATGTCGCTCGGGTGGTAGAAACCGCCATGCGTAAAGACCTTGCAGAGAGATTCCCCACCGCTCAATCGTTTAGGGCAGCCCTCGAGGATATCTCCCAAGGTCGGGAGCTAAAACTCCCCACCACCCGTGAGCACGCCAGAGTTGCCCCTGCTTTCACCGGCAGTGTCCCGGTCGCCAATGTTGAGGCAGCTCACCGAAACCCTGTAGAAGGGTTTGAGATTTTTGAAACCCGGGGCATCAAATCCCAGTCCATCCCCACGTTGGCCGTAACCCTCTTTAGTGGACTCGCCGTTTTACTGGTGGTTGGAATCGTGTTGTGGGTTTTCACACTCAACCCAGCGACCACCGCCGCAACTGCCGCCCCACAGGTCCCTGACCTCACCAGCCAGACGGAAGCTGTAGCGACCGCCACCATTACTTCTCTGGAGCTCAACCCACTCGTGGAGTATGAAGCCAGCAACACCGTTCCGGAGGGAACCGTGATTCGCACGGTACCAAGCGGCGGGATCCGCACCGCACGGGGCGAACCGGTACGAATTGTAGTCTCCAGTGGACTGTCGACCTTTGATATGCCCGATATTCGCAACATCGATATTGCCGAAGCACGCACCACACTCGAAGAGCTCGGTCTTGTGGTGGACCAGGTGGTGGAAACCTATTCACCGAGCCTCGAAGAGGGCATCGTGATGGCATCAACCCCCGAGCCAGACACTGACCTTCGCCCCGGCGACACCGTCACTCTCACCGTTTCGAACGGTTTGGTTTTGATTCCCAACGTCGTGGGCCTCACTGTTGGCGAAGCCAACCCTTTCTTGACGGGTCCCTCCATGCAACTGTCGGTCAAATTGGAACTGGCGACAGACTGTTTCGGGCAGACCGTGAAAGAACAATCACTAGCACCTGGCGACCACCCGCAGCGCTCGGAAATCACGTTGGTCTACTGCGGCCTGGTGCAAAACGAAGAACCAGCTCCCGTGGGTTAAACCCCCGCCACGCGGGGACTTAGCCCCTTGGCTGCCTCGGCTGCTCCCGTGAGCCCGGTGACCTCAAGCCAGTTGGCGATCATGGTGTATCCGCCTTCGGTGAGAACGGATTCGGGATGAAATTGAACCCCATAAACCGGGGCCATCCGGTGGTTAAGCCCCATAATCACCCCGCCGGTGGTGCGAGCAGTGACCACTAAATCATCCGGCACCGTACCGTCAACGACAGCAAGGCTGTGATACCGCGTAGCGTGAAATTCCGCGGGAACACCTTCAAACAAGGTGCTCCCATCATGATGCACCCGCGAAGCTTTCCCGTGCATGAGCTCCTCCGCATGCGCCACCGTAGCTCCGAGTGCTTCCGCAATGGCTTGGTGTCCCAAACACACGCCGAGTAGCGGAATGCTCTGGGTGATGGCCTCCCGGACGATGGGGATAGAAATCCCCGCAGCTTCGGGTGTGCCAGGTCCTGGTGAGACCAAGATGCCGTCATAGCGGGACACCAGTTCTGGAATGTCCTCCAGAGTCACGTCGTCATTCCTGATCACCTCGGTGGTGGCTCCCAGCTGATGAAGATACCCGTTCAGGGTGTAGACAAAGCTGTCGTAATTATCAACAACCAAAATGTGTGTCATACGCCTGCCATCCCCCGGGTGAACTGGAAGCTCACAGCTTAGCAATCAGCCCCTGAGCCCCCGAAGGGGTCCCAGCCAGGGCGCAGGTTAGACTGTGGAACATGGCGAAAACACCCAGAGACCCTGCATCCACGACAAGCTCCCTCCCGCAAGGTGACGACAACCCCGCCTGGTTCAAACCGGTGATGTTTGGTCTCATGCTTTTTGGGCTTGCCTGGATTTTGACGTATTACATTTCCAGCACCCAGTTGCCGATCGCGGCAATTGGCGCCTGGAACATCACGGTCGGTTTCAGCATCATGTTTGTCGGGTTCTTGATGACAACGCGGTGGAAATAATCGCACCCTCGTGGTTGCACGGCTGTAATTTTCCCCAATGGGGAAAACCTGTGGATAACCGAAGCTAGACGAATAATCGCAGCGCCGATGCGGCCACCAATACGACCCCTACAGCGCTGAGAAGCCCTATCTGGGCGGCCTTCTGTTGGAATGTACGCGTCGCCACCATAATCCACGCCACTAGCGCCCCGACGACTAGCCCGCCAATGTGGGCCTGCCAGGATATCCCTGGCACGACGAAACCCATCACCAGATTGAGCGCCAACACGATCAAGAGCTGAACGTTGGCACCCCCAAACGATCGTTGAATCACAAACAGCGCACCAAACAAGCCAAAGATTGCTCCGGAGGCACCGACCACGGCAACCGAGGGTGCCAGCCAGAGCACCGCAACCGAACCGCCAAACCCCGCGAGAAGAAACAGCGCCACAAATCGACCGTGGCCGATAAGACGTTCCACCAGAGTTCCCAGAACATAGAGCGAAAAACCATTAAAAAGGATGTGAAAGAGTGATGACGTCGAATGGACGAACACTGTTGTCAGCATCCGCCACGGTTCGATGACCGTCAGCGGTGGCCAATACAACAACCGCTCCGTCAGCACGCCACCGCTGAGCCACTGCGCCGCAAAAACGACACCGATAATTCCCAGCAGGCTATAGGTCGCCAGTGGCCGGCTATCGGCGCCCCGTTTTCTCGTCAGCATCGCTGGCCTGGTTTCTGCTGCTCCCGCGCAGTCGGGACAATGACTCCCGACTGCTGCGGGAGTCTGGCATTCACCACAAATTGTGTTCCCGCAGCGTTGACACAGCACATAGCTCTCCCGGGAGGGATGCCGATAACATGCGTCGTTGCTGACCGAGGAACTCACAGGGTGGGAGTAACGCTCACGCTTTTCAACACAACATCATCATGTGGCTTATCAGAACCATCCGTGGGAACAGCATCGAGTGCCCGAACGATAGCCTCCGAGGCTTCGTCTAACACGACACCGAAGATTGTGTGAGCGCCCTGAAGCCAGGTGGTGGCGCCCGTCGTAATGAAAAACTGGCTGCCGTTGGTGCCTTGGCCGCCGCGCGTACCCGCGTTTGCCATCGCCAAAACGAACGGCTTAGTGAAGTCGAGTTCGGGGTGAATCTCGTCGTTGAATTGATATCCAGGTCCACCCATGCCAGTTCCCGTGGGGTCGCCGCCCTGAATCATGAAGCCAGGGATGATGCGGTGGAAAATCACGTCGCTATACAGCGCGCCTTCCCCGGCAGCGCCGGTGGTGGGGTTTACCCACTCGCGCTCGCCCGTGGCGAGGCCGACAAAGTTGTCGACAGTTTTAGGCGCGTGGTTGCCGTAAAGGCCAACGACGATATCCCCGTGGTTAGTGTGCAAGGTGGCTGTATGCGTATGTAGAGTCATGCCTCTATTCTGCCAGTGACCACTGAGAGGTAGCGTCGACAAAAAGTCCCAGGTATTTCTTGCCCTGGTCTGGGAGAATAGACTCTTATCAAGGAGGTCACGATGGAACTGGATCGCAAAACCCGTAAAGAACTTTCACGGCTCGCCCGGGAAGCTCAAGACCTGTGGGAAGAGCAACGTGACGTTCTCTCTCACGTCAAAGATGTTGCACGCCACGCCTCTAAGAGCGCTGGGGATGTCGCGAGGCGTGATGTACTGCCGCGCGCTCAGGAGAAGTACCGCGATACGATTCAACCAGTTTTGGGAAAGCTTCCCTGGTCCACCGCGACGAAAGTGCCGATGAAGAAATCACGTAACCCTTTTGTCTTTGTCTTAATGGCAATCGGAACACTCGCCTTGGCGCTGGTGGGCTACGCCGCATGGCAGACCCTCCGTGCCGATGATGACCTGTGGGTCGAAGAGGAAGAGTAAGCCCTACATTCCCTTGGGTTTGAGGTACCGCTGAGCTAGGGCTCCCAGAGAATCAAAGGCCAAGGCCAAGATTGCTACCATCACCGCTCCGATAAGAATGGCGGGGCTCCGGTTCATCGCCAAGCCAGCATTGATGGTTTCACCCAACCCTCCCCCCCCGATGATGAACGCCAATGCGGCCATCCCGATATTAATAACAATCGCGGTCCGAATACCGGCGATGATAACGGGCACTGCAAGCGGCAACTCAATTGACAACAAGACCTGAATTCTCGTGTATCCCATGCCACGCCCCGCTTCAATGACAGCCTGATCAACTTGCTCTAATCCAACGACCGTATTTCGCAGAACGGGAAGGAGAGAGAATGTTGCAAGCGCCAGGATTACCGTATTAATGCCCGCACCAAAGAATGAATAAAAAATGACGATGAGGCCATAAGCGGGTAAAGCCTGGGCGAGTCCCAAAGAATCTACCAAGAAAGTCTTTAGCCGCGGCCAACCCTTTCGCGTGACCGCGATCCCCAATGGGATTGCGATAATGATAACCAGGAACGATGATGCGAAGCCCAAAATTATGGTATCCACAATCTGGCGTTGGAGACTTTCCGCCGTCAAAATAGAACTTGTGATGCTGTCAATGTCTGAGTAGAGCCACACCACCGACCCCAGAATCGCCAAGATTACGGCAAAAAGCGGGGGAATAATAATGTCTAGTCTTTCGGCGAGCTGGCTGCGCTGCACCTTTGCTGGGGTCGCGAGTGTCATCAGTTTTGCGACCCTCCCGATCCACTAATAATCATGGAGGCGAGGCTCTCAATGCTGCAACACCCAAGATATTTGCCACCCCGATCAACGACCACTGCCATCCCCACGGACGACTGCAACATGACACCTAAGGCGTCCTGAAGCGTGTCCTCGGGTTGGAGGTCAATCGTGATGGGCTTACCGCTCTTCTCAATAGGTTGCGTGGTTCGATTCAGAGACGCTTCGCTGATCCATCGCAACGGTTTCTGGTCTTTATCGAGAAGAACCGCTGTCTTCTCGGGGGAGCTTTCCAATGCCTTCAACGCTTCATCACGCATGACTGGCATCTGAAGCGCAGGAATGTCGTGAAGTTCGATATCCCGGACCTTTTTCAGGGTGAGACCCTTCAAAATGGCGCCTGAACCGAGGAAGTTTTCCACAAATTCGTCTGCTGGGTCAGAAAGTATTGCCTCAGGAGTATCAATCTGAGCTATCTCTGAACCTTCCCGAAGAATCGCGATGCGGTTCCCCATTTTGATGGCTTCATCAATGTCGTGGGTGACAAAAACAATCGTCTTCTTCAAGTCTTGCTGAAGACGAAGGAACTCATTTTGCAGGCGGTCCCGGGTAATTGGGTCAATGGCCCCAAAAGGCTCGTCCATCAACAACACGTCGGGGTCTGCTGCCAGAGCCCGGGCCACTCCTACCCGCTGCGCTTGACCGCCAGAGAGTTCTTTAGGGTAGCGGTCACGATATATCGCGGGGTCCATGGACACCAATTCGAGCATCTCGTCCACGCGCTGAGAGGTCTCGGCTTTGTCCCAGCCCAGCAACTTGGGAACCGTAGCAATATTTTCGGCAATCGTGCGGTGTGGGAAAAGGCCAACCTGCTGAATCACATACCCAATTTTTCGACGCAGAATGCTCGGATCTATCTCCGTCACATCTTCACCTTTGAGATAAATGCGTCCACCCGTGGGCTCAATCAGACGGTTAATGAGCCTCAGTGTGGTGCTCTTCCCGCAACCAGAGGGGCCCACCAATACGAGGACTTCGCCTTCGTGCACGTCCAGCGTCAGATTACCCACCGCGGGAGCCTCGGTCCCAGGGTAGGCCTTTGAGACATTTTCCAACCGAATTAGCGTTTCGCTCATCGGATTCCTTTCGAGATGGTTGCTCGCCGCAAGAGTTGAAGCGAAACATCAATTACAAGAGCCAGGAGGACACAAAGAAGTGTCCCCGTCCATATGGCTTCGAGTGACCCTGGAAGAGGCAACCGGGAAAGGCCACTCTTTATGAAGTCACCCAAACCCCCGCCTGCAACCAGTGTGGCGATTGCTGCGATCCCGATCACGAGCATTGAAGACACGCGAATTCCAGCCACAATTACTGGCCAAGCAAGCGGGATTTCAACGCGAAACAACACCTGTCGGGGAGTGAGCCCCATGCCTTTTGCAGACTCAAGAACGCTCTGGTCGATTCCATCAAGCCCTGTGATTGTGTTCCGTAAAATTGGCAAAAGTGAATAAAGAAATAGGGCCAGAAAAGACGGTGCAAAACCAAGCCCAACAAGCGGAATAAAGATTGTAAAAAGTGCAAGGGACGGGATGGTTAGGAACACAGCTGAGATTGAGAGCGAAAGCTCTTTCGCAATTTGCTTTGAGCGCGTTGCTATGGCAAGAAGCAAAGCGAAAATTGTAGCTACACCCACGACGCTTGTTACATAGAGGGTATGTTCTGCCACGGCTATTTGTATCTGACCTCCGCGGGTTGAAGCGAATAGCCACCATGACGTCAAAAATTCCATAATTTTCCCACAAGCCTCATCGAAGAATGGTGGGACCGATTGGCCCCACCATTCCAACGATTACTCTGAAATGAGGCCTTCCTCGATCAGGTATGCCTTTGCGACATCTGACGCTTCCAGGCCTTCAACTGACACCTGGGCTTCAAGAGCGCCCATACGATCATTGTCCAGGGGGGCTAGCAGCGCTTCAATGATTGCATCGAATGCGTCTGGCGCCTGGTTGTAGACCTCTTCCCGCATCGTTCCAGACACGTTGTAAAGAAGGTTTACGCCCGGATCTTCAACTAGCGTAAGCCCAAGGGCGGAAATACGGCCATCCGTGAGGTAAACCTCGCCGAAGTCGCAGTTATTTGCAGCTGTCTCAGCGTACAAAAGCGAGTATTCGAGAATCCTCTGCTGATCCGAAGGTAGCTCGATACCTGTAGCGTTTTCAGTCAGAATTAAACCGTCATCACGCACTGGATACTCGGATTCCATGCAAACAGTTGCGTCCGGATTGTCCCGCACGTACTCCATCATGGTCTGAAGGCTGAAAGCTTCCCCGCCGTTTGCCTCTGTAATTTCTGGTGAGGACGCAAAGCCATAGGTGTTGTTGAATGGAGAACGGGAAATCCATACAATCCCGTTTTCGGCAAGGTCAAGCTCACGGACCATCTGGGTGAAGGCATCCGGGTCAAAGCTCGGGTTTTCCTGACCAAGGTGGGTCAACCAACCAGTCGCGTTGTACTCGGGGGTAATGTCTACCTCGCCAGCTTCTAAGGCCGCGCGTGCGACACTTGTGCCTCCGAGATTTACCTCATTACGTACCTCTGCTCCAGCCTCTTCGAACGCCTGGACCATCATTTCGCCAAGAATTAGCTGCTCAGGAAACTGCTTGGATCCGACCGCAATCGATATCCCCGACAGGTCGTATTGTGCAAGAGTTGTGACTTCCTCTGTAGCGGCCCCACCATCGGGGGTCGCATCAACCTCAGCCTCGGTTTCACCTGCATCAGTTGCACAGCCGGCAAGCACCAGCAGTGCGGTTGCCCCGGTGAGGGCAACGATATTTTTTATCGATTTCTTCATTAGTTAGGTATTCCTCCATTTAGTTTCGATATTTCGACAGTAGGGAAGCCTCCAAAAGATGGCGAACCCAGTTGTCCATATGTCAACCATTGCTATGGTGAGGACATGGGAATTTATGCTTCCGGACTAATCCGAGACCTCGAGGTTCTGGAACTCCTCGGCGCAGAATCGGCGTGGCAAAACGGCGGTTTTGGGGTCCAAGAAATTTCCTCCCGTCTTCAGCGAGACAAAGGCCAGATATCCCGGGTTTGCCAAACGCTGGCAAAAACCGGATTGATTAACCGGGACCGGCAGACCAAAAGGTATCGCTTAGGTCATCACCTCTATGCCCTAGCGATGCGAACACAAGAGGCCCATATGGCTCTCCTTGCGCGCCCCACGCTATTGGAACTCATGGCCCAAGCGGAAGAATCAGCCCATTTGACGGTCCTCCGTGGTGGCGAAATTATGACGGTTCACACCGAGCTTGCCCAGCACCCGGAGCGCGACGACAGTTTTGATGGTGTTTCGCTCCCGGCCCTCAAAACGGCCTCCGGGCGCGCCATCCTTTCGACATTCACCGCAGATGAACTAGCCGCATGGTGGGAAGAGCACGGCGCAACCCGAGAGCCCACGGTCCCGGTGCCACGCCCCCTATCTGCGGAGGCGCGCGAGCTTAGTCGCGTGCGCCGGAGGCCAAACTCTCTCAACACCCTCTCGAAGCTGAGGCGCGTCACCAAAGCGGCAGAAAAGCAGGGGTATGCGCTCTCCGACGGGGAGCTCACCGAAAACATCGTTGACGCAGCTGCCCCCATTCGCAACGGTTCGGGAAGTGTTGTCGGGGCGGTGTCCGTTGGCGCCAGAAGAAATCGAATCCGAGACGGCAATCAAGCCCTCGGAGCTCTCGTTGCCGAGTCGGCCCATGTTCTCTCCTCGCGCATGGGCTGGTCGCCTGCGGCGCTATAGGCTGAATTTATGGGACGCTCACACGGGGCAATTTTAGCGCCACTCCTCGGGCTCGGCCTGGGCTGGGTTCTCTTTATGTTCGCGTCCTGGTCCAACCTCTTTGTGCAACCCGTGTTTGACTCTTCCGGCTTTGTCAGTGATGGCCCCTCAGTAAAGCCCTCTACTTACCTGTATCTTTTGGGAATCACTCTCTACTCCCTGGGTGCCTTCCTTGGTCTTCGCCTGTCTAGCAAAGAGCGCGCCACCGGAGACTCTGAAGATTCTTTGGCAATGGCTGCCTATCGGCTGGGTAATCTCGCGGTCATCATTGGGCTGGCCGGCGCCGCAATTTTCGCCATCGGAAACTTTCTCGGCGCCCTAGGAAATAGGGACTCCGATTCCCTTGGCTCCCGTTTCTTTGGGGTGTATCTCCCCATCATTCTGGCGACAGCTCTCGTCGTTCTCCTGTTGCTGTTTTCTTTCGTCTATCGCCGCTACTCCCCGGGGACCTCCGCCACCGAGGGACAGAGAGCGACCGAGCGGCAGAAAGCTCTGGGTTGGGGATATGCCTTACCCATCATGGCGGCCGCGATCGCCATTATCTTCGGCCTCGTCGTCTATGACATCACCGGGACATCACTCGAGGCTTGGGTGTGGGTCATTATCCAAGTGATGATTGCTTCGGGAATTATCCTTGGCACACGCTTTGCCCGAAAAGCTAAAGCAGAAAAACCCCCAGAGCCAAAACCAAGGACCGCCTGGGCTAGCGGAGCGTGGAACCTAAACTTTGTGCTGTCTATTGTCTTTGGTGCTGTCGTATCGGTGATGGCGTTCGTCTTTGGGGTCGGCTCTTTTGAGGAGCTGCGAGATTACAACTTCGACTACGAAGGCTGGGAGGTGGAACCCTTCACTGCCTCGTGGTTCCTGGGCGACTTCGCCCCTGCTTTAGTGCTGATCGTTCTGGTAATCGTGGGGCTCTATGCCACCATCACTGAGCGGCACCGATGTGAGGAAGGCACTTCCTAAAGGGTTTCCGGGATTTCGTTCCCTTTCGGGATTCTCCTGCCCTTGCGAACAACAGCTTGCCGTTGTCTACTCGCCAAATAGCTTCCCAGCACGACCAGGGGAAAGCCCACCAAAATTCCTGGGGTAATCGGCTCGGATAAGAACACGATTCCGAGCACCGCCGCGACCGCAAGGTTCACATAGGTAATAAGGCTCGCCCTCGCTGGACCAATTTGACGAATGAGTGCGAAGAAAATTACGAAAGCCAGCGCCGAACAAAACGCACCAAGGACCATGAGCGAGACCCAGGCCTGCCACGAAGGGCCTTCACTAATGTCGCGGGGAAGCGATACCGCAGCGAAGGGCGCGTAGACGATACTCACGATGGAGAGAGACACCGCAATAACACCAAGGGTGGGGACTTCATGGGGCATGCGGTTTGCCACAATCGGGGCAAGGGCATACCCCACCGCTGCTGCCAACATCATAAAAATCGGGGCGAGTGGTGTCACGCCAGAAAATGCGTCAATCCCGACGAGCGAGATCACTCCGGCAAGGCCGATGACAAGTCCCAAGACAGTCACCGGGTGCCACGCGGACCTATCCCCCAACAGTCCGACCACAAAAGCCGCAATAAAGGGGACGGTCGTGATCAACAAGCTCGCCAGGGAGGACGAGATTTCTTTTTGGGCTTCGGGAATAAGGAACCAGGGGCCCACCATTTCTAATGCCGCGAAAGCAAGAACGGCAGGCCACGCCTTCAGGGTCGCTTTCAACATGCCACGCGACAGTGCGATAGGCATCAAAATGAGGGCACCAAGAAAGACCCGGGTGAACACCAGGCTGGCCGTTTGAAAGTGTTCGAGCGCAATTGCTATGAAGAAATATGGCGTGCCCCAGATTATTCCAACAATCAAAAAAAGGAACATAGATTTTCTGGGCATCAGGAAAGCGTAGTAGAGATGCCCCACAATTTCGCGACACGGAAAATTGCTCTTCAGGTGAGTGTTATTTGGCTCACAGCGGACCTAAACTTCTCTCGCCATGAAGAAAAAATCGTGATCGACGCCACCGTAGTTCCCGCTTTTATTGCCGCGTCTTTAGTCATCATCTTGTCCCCCGGTGCTGACACGATGCTGTTGTTGCGCTACGCCATCAAGGGAGGTCGCCCCGACGGTTTCCGCGCTTTAGTGGGGATACTTCTCGGTCTCAGCCTGGTGTCTATTCTTCTCGTTTCTGGTGTGGGGGCACTGATCGCCACGATTTCTTGGGCAATCCCAGCGCTGACCCTGGTGGGCGCCGGGGTTCTCCTAGCTTTGGGTGTGATCAGCACCACACAGGGCTTCACGTTGTTACGGGTTCGCGAACCGGTCACCGCAGCGCAGGACAGATTGAGCGCCACAACACTCACGAGTTCAAGGCCCCTGTCAGCCGCCTTTGTGACCAACGCCACGAATCCCAAAGTCCTGATTTTCTATCTGGCCTTCTTTCCCCAGTTCTTGGGGGTGGCCTCCAGTGCGACGTGGCAGCTCACGTTTCTCGCGATCGTATTCCTTGTGATCACGATTATGTGGCTTATTCCGCTGGTTTATGCCGCCAGTGCCATGCGCGATTTTTTTAGCCAACGCCGCGTGATGGTGGTCGCAGAATTTGTCGCAGGAGCTGTTTTTATACTTCTCGCAGTCGTGCTACTTATTCGATGGGGCGCCTGAAAAGAGGCGCACGCCAGAGCTGACGGGCCGGCTCTCAGTTAGTTTGGGTCGCCGAGGCCTTTTCGGTCCTCGCGCTCCTTTTCCTCTAATTTTTCTTTTGCCACCTTTTCGGCGGTAAGGCGGGCTTTTTCTGCCAAGCCCTCGCGGAGCGCTTCCTCATTAGTCCGATTATTTTTCACCATGTCACTATCCTTCGCGCCTTAGGCCCTGGAATCGCCTACTTTTTCCCACACTTTAGCCACAACCCACCATTGGCCTTCAAGGTAGGAAAGGTTTAAGTAGTCCTGCATGACTCCACCGAACATCTCCAGCTCCATTTTTATGACGGCCAGGGTGGGAGAAACCTGGTCAAAGCCAAGGATGGTGTCTCGGCGAGGGTTGCCCAACTCAGCTGGCGATTGACGCTTTTCAACAGCGCTGCGATACACCGCGCACGGGCGAATGTTGAGCTCCCCGTCGACGACGCCGTAGAGGACAGAATCTTTGTGAAACACGCGATCAAAGTGTTCCATGTCTTGATGGTGCATGAGGTCGAAATAGTCTGCCGCTAGGCGCTGAATATCAGGGGGTAGCGGGCCAGAATCAACACTGAACATGGCCAGAGTATATCCGAGATGACCGAGAGAGCTGGCCACCCCTGTAGGGGTCGCCTGATAGCGCTCGGCACTCAACTAACAGTCGGCGCTACGACCTATTTTCCTGGGGTTTTACGCGTAGCGAGAGCAAACACAGCGAGCCCCAGCACCAGTGCGCCCGCCCCCACGCCATAAGACACAACATCAGAGGCTCGCGTAGAGTCGACCATCACACCAACGAA
>Ga0222654_1000641_pt1 | contig 20043 bp, 19 predicted proteins | sample AntAcemetagen421_FD_179805 | JGI IMG/M metagenome (GOLD analysis project Ga0222654, IMG submission 179805) | Saline water microbial communities from Ace Lake, Antarctica - #421 | ecosystem: Environmental > Aquatic > Non-marine Saline and Alkaline > Saline | place: Antarctica: Ace Lake...
TGGAACTCGAGGCGGAGATGTCCTCTATCTTTCCCAAGATTGACGGGAACTTGGACTACCTCCTCAATACGAGAACGGTCGAATACACGGAGGAGCGCGTCAAGGCACTCACAGATGAGGCGACGCAGGCAAAAGAGGATCTGGAGAAGATGATGAAGACCAGTCACATCACGATGTGGAAGAATGATATTAAAAATATATGAGCAGTAGATAAGTATGGGTGAGGCTACTAACATTGCGCTCAATGCTATTGGAATGCAGGATACACACCTCCTTTCCAAAGACCCCAAAGATTCATTTTTTAATCCTTCGTATAAACAAAATTCGGAATTTAGAAAATATCATAATGTACATACTGTAATTGAAAACGGTAATATTCCAACGTGGCCATTTGGGGAAACAGTCAGGGTTACAATGAACCCACAAAGTATGGGAGATCTTCTTACAAATCTATGGATAAATATTACACTACCAGAATGGACTACTTCAGCTACTTTCGTATCGGAAGTAGCTGAAATATATATATTCGGGACGACTCTAGAAGCAAGTGAATATACATCCTATGATGATTTATGGATTGCAGTTCGAAGCGCTGGAAATCCTGGTGCCGGTTTTCCAAATTCTGATTTCTGGTCACTCGGTGGTTTCGACAGTTACCAGTATAGTGAAACTTGGGGAGGATACGTAAATTACGGGATGGGTTTCGGAGCGGGGGGGCTTCCCGTCGGACACACTAGTATTCTCACGATGCCTGAAACTGTCGATTGGTCTTGGGATGTACAGTTATTGGGAAGAAAAATAATAAAGAGTATTAAATTTATTGTCGATGAAGAAATATTAGAGGAAATAACTGCGGATTGGTGTATTATTCATGATAATTTATATCAAACAGAATCTCAGAAAATAAGTGCAAATGCAGCATACAATCGAAATATAGTTGGCGCCTCGGTGGGTGAAGAGGGTAGAGCATATAATAATATGTACATTCATATTCCATTCTTTTTTAGCCAAAATTATGGTGGAGATGTATATTCAAATAATAAACAAAATAAAATACCATTTCCGCTGTGTGCAATCTATAAACAAAAAATAACGCTCGAGATTGATTTTTTCAAACAGTCATTTTTTACTATTCAAAAACAGTCCTATAATTCTGGTGGTGACATTGGGAGAGGGCCACCAACTCTTCCACCAGCTAAAAAATTAAAAGAATTTAAAATTGTAACCGAAGAAATCACACTTTCTAATGAAGAGTCCCTATTTTTTAAAAATAATAATAGAGAAATTATTTGTGATTTTGTTAATAAACATTCAAGTATACCATTAGAAACAAATAAACGACTATTTGAAGTACAATTAGAGCCGTCAATACCTGTCAAATGTTTTCATTGGTTTTTTCGGTACAGTGGATACGAAAATGAAGATGAATACAGACATATAGAGACAACCGATGCGCTCCCGTATGTAAGATCTCAAAATACATCAAATAGGTTCAATTTTACTAAATCGCAATATGGAGCGGGTAATAATTACACGGGGACCCCAAATGTGTTAAAGAGTGCATATTTTTCATTGAATGGTGAACGATTCCCTAATATATCTAATATTGATCATGAATACTTTTTAATTTATATACCAATGCAATCACAATTATCTGTATCAGGTCAAAGCCCTAGTACCAGTGCATTCACAGCCCCAGTACCGAATTATATATTTAATACTATCTATTCATACAATTTTGCATTGTTCCCTAAAAGTACCATGCCATCGGGATTTCTCGATTTTTCCGGATTAAATTCCGAAAAAACCAAACTTTACTTCGAATTAGTTGAAAATCTAAACATCCTGCACGGTGGCAATGGATCATCAGTCGCCCCAAGCCTCTTGGTCAACCCTGAATACAAATTTCATATGTACTATACAGGTTTTAAAATTCTTCAATTTAATAATGGTTTCGTATCAATTACTTAAAAGAAAAATGTGTGATGTAATTAGACTAGATAGATGTCAGGTAAATTAATTCTATCCGTAACTGGACTACAAAATGAATTTTTATCAAAAAATCCTACATTTTCTCATTTCTTATCAGTTTTTAAAAAACATACGAAATTTGCATTTAATACAATTGAAATTCCTTTAGTAAATGCAAAGTTAGGTGAAGAAACTATGTGTATTATACCAGTAGATGCTGGTGATTTGATAAATACATTTACACTTCGATATAAGTTATTTTATAAAGCTTCTATAAGTTCGGGTCATTTTACAGGTAGTGTAGGACACAACGGTTATGCAGCGAATGATGGTAGCTATGATGATCCATTTACGGCTAACGTTGGTATACATGCAATAGATTACGCGGAACTTTATATTGGTGGAACTCTTATAGAAAAAATTACGAGTGATTGGATTTATTTATACCATAAATATCATTCAGCTAGATACATTTTCAATGACGCCATTCTCTATCAAAATGAAGCTTATAAGATGCCGTATGGTTCCACACCTAAGGTTATTGGTACTAATAACACCAGTGTAACTACAACTGGTATTCAACAAGTGGCAAATTTACAAGCCACTGGTGGTAATTCAACTGACGAATTCGGTGAAGATCAACAAGTGGGTCTCGATGGTGATACAGTGGTGGTTGGAGCCGACGTGGGTAATGCTGTATACGTATTTACACGTGATACACCGGGAGACGCGTCGGCTGGGTGGACTCAAACTGAGAGATTGTCAAGTTCAGGTACTGGGGGTACGAGTCCAGGATTTGGTGCGAGTGTATCTATTAATGGTGATACATTGGCAGTGGGAATGCCAAGAGAAACAATAAATGGAGATTATTTTGTTGGAAGTGTTTATATATACACACGTATCGGGACAACTTGGACTCTACGTCATACAATTGATGGAGATACTTCGCTTTATAGACCTTATTTTGGTACTTCTGTATCACTCGATGGTGACACGTTAGCGGTTGGAACTTGGAGATCGAATTATGTTTACATATACACACGTACCACACCGGGTAGTCTCAATTCTACATGGACTTTACGTTCGACTCTTTCATTAGTTTATAATACAGGTTTTAGAGTTTCACTCAGTGGTGATAGAGTAGCAATTGGGGGTGATGGGGCAAATCGCGTCTATGTATACGTACGTGACACACTAGGGGATCTCAATTCTACATGGAGTCAAGAATATTCAGTAAGTGGGAGTATGGGGGATTTCGGTAGGTCTGTATCACTCAGTGGTGATACTTTACTGGTTGGGTGTAGGAGAGGACGATATGTTGTATCTACAGATCAATACTTTTACGAGGCATTCGTATACACGCGTCGTGTACACGTTTCAGGAGGTTCCATTGAGTGGCAACAAACGAGTATATTGACACCAGGTGATGGTGCAGCGAACACTTTTTTTGGTGATAGTGTGTCTATAAAGAATGATATCATAGTAATCGGGTCCACATCCAGTTCAGATGGTATATATATATACAATCGTGACACACCGGGAGACTTAACTTCTGGGTGGAGTTATGATCAAAAATTTACACCAAGTGGATCTGGTAAGGGTGATTCTGTTTATACTGATGGCAATACTATTATTGCAGGAAACAGATCAAGAAACGTGTATGTGTTCGCGTCTACGACCACAACTACAATAGATAGTAGTGATATTGTAGAACATAATTGGAACTTGAAACAAATGTATATAGATTTACCATTTTATTTTTACAATAATTTGCCAGCATCTATACTAGCATGTAAACTCACTAAACAAAATTGTTATGTGAAAATCAAATTTAAATCCTTTGATAAATTGTTACATCCATTCTTAAAACCGTATACACTCAATACAAACATAGAGTCAGCTTCATTATTAACAAAATTTACCTTTTTAGATCGCGATGAATTGAACTTTTTGAAATCGAAACCAGTTACCCAATTAATTACACAAACTAATTTACACCAACATGATATAATTAAAAAAAGTGAGGGTCATGATCATAGGACGGAAATACCATTAAACCTGGCTAATCCAGTTAAAAATATATATTTTTTCGCAACACAAAAAACACGATTATCAGATTTAATAACAAGCTATGGATATACACCAAATGTATTCAATTCTCGCTACCAATATATGTTAAATACCCCATTTTTTTCAGCGGGACTTAAAATTAATGGTAATTATATTTTTGATGATTCGTATGTTAAATTAGTACATGAAAATTCGTTAATTAATTCCAGATCCTCACAATCTCAAAATATATACGAGACGGGGACTCGATTTGATGAATCTGGTAGTTATTCATTTGCATTATACCCTTTAAACAATGAACCATCTGGTCATTTAAATTTCAGTCGTATAATTGATCAAAAATTTGTAATTAATCCAAAATTCATCACATACCTATCCGGACACCCTACCAACGAACAAATACCGGATAATGCGTCTCAAATACTAGTCGGTGATACTCTTGAAGTTAATATTTATTCTACGAGTTATAATATGATGGTATACTCAGGTGGATTATGTGGCTTAAAATACTAATGTTATAATAATATATGGCTGGTCGCGTCCAAATAATAACAAAAGGTCATGCCAGTGACCTTTTGTTAGATAACCCGTCATTTTCCTTTTTTACTAAAAAATATAATAAATATACAAATTGGGCAAATGGAAATTTTAAAATGGATTTTGATAAGAAAATATATACAGATGACTATATTGATGTGACGATCCCAGCAAAATATGGTGATATTCTTAAGGGGGTAACATTATCATTTAATTGCGATGAATCTAAAATACCGGGTTTAATAGATGGTCTTGTTCCTCTTGGGAGTTTTAACACAGTGAACGAGCGTACATTAATGGGAGTCATTGAAAAATTCGGAATTTCTGTGATTGAATATGTAGAATTATTATTGGGAGATCAAGTTATCGATAAAATAACTGGGGATGATATCTTTATTTATAATGAATTAAACGTACCTGATTCGTATGCACCAAGTTTAGATATTATGCATGGTCCGGCTTATACAGGACTAGGTTACGGATCCACTATACATGCATGGTTAGATGGCCAATATAAATCTACAACGCAAAGTGGGAACATCGCTACAGAATTTAGAATACAACTTCCGTTTTATTTTCATAACCGCCCTAAAAATGGGTTTCCCTTATGTGCAATTAATAAGCAAGAACTTAAAGTCCGAATAAAACTACGATCTTCGCAAGAAACTATTTTTGTAGCCGGGGAGCAGGCGTACGCGAACGGCTTAGGTGGCAACGAAACGGAAGCAAATATACCACTTCCGTACATCTGGCATCCTATAGCCGAAAAGAGACTTACACGACAACTTGAATTAGAAAATTTTACAGTTAATCTAGATTTAGTACACTTAGATAAAATTGAGCGGTGTAAAATACAATCTAAACCTATGAATTTATTAATAGAACAACACCAACATAACACATTTAGCATCGAACCACAATCTAAATTTGGAGAATTTAGATTAGATTTAAAAAATCCAGTAAAAGAGTTATATTTTATAGCAAAAAAGAATGAAAAATGGTCAGATGCACAGATAACACTACTAGATCAAATACGCGGAGTTGATTTGAGTTTGTATCCCGGTGATTTCCAAACTTGGCAAAAGAGTGTCTATGGTAAAAAACACGTTCCACTTATGTATACACAACAAAAATTCGTAACTTTAACATGTGATGGAATCTCAATTTTGAATGAAACTACGGGAGATAGTTTATTCCTGTCAATAACTATGCCAAATATGTATCATAAACGCTCACCCATATTCCGTAATATAGGTGTATATAGTTTTGCTTTACAACCAGGTGAATTAGATCCAAGTGGGTATTTAGATTTTAGTATAATAAAAGATGCAAATTTGACTATGGAGCTAAACTATGATGGGAGTCATCAAGCTTCAAATGGTATAGGACCAATATATTTTAAAAAACAGGTAATCATAATCGCTAAAAGTTATAACATTCTCCGTATCAATAATGGCATGGGGCAAATACTCTTTTAATTTCTCTAGACAGATTTTCAATATCACCACATGGAAGAATGATATTAAAAATATGTGAGCAATAGATAAGTATGGGTGAGGCTGCTAAGATTTCCCTCAAAGCTATTGGAAAGCAGGATACACACCTCCTTTCCAAAGACCCTGAAGATTCATTCTTTAAATATAAGATGAACAAATTTTCAAATTTCACAAAATTAATTAAGAGTACAGTCGTGACCAAACCATCTACAGATACAAATTGGCCTTTTGGTAGAACGGTAATAGTTGAATTTAACCCACGACAAATGGAAGACTTACTGAGTGACATGTGGATTAAACTGAAGATGCCGAAATTGAACAATACTACAAATTATCCAGATCAGCTCTCGTTACATATTATTAAGAGTATCACAATGTATGTAGATGGGATAAAATTAGAAGAACTCACAGATGATTGGAACTTCATATATAATGAATTATATTTGAGTGATACACAACACGAGGCGATTCAATTACTTACAAATAACGGATTTAATTATACGTACTTTGCGAGACAAGGTGGGGATTTAGGATTTTTAGACAGGGAAATGCTCATACCCCTTCATTTTTTCTTTTCTAGAAAATATGATGCTTCTGAAAATAGACCGTGTTTCCCATTATGCTCGATATATCGTCAAAAAATAACATTCGAAATTCAGTTTCATAAACAATCATTCTTCACAAATTTTTCTGATACTATAACCTTACCCGAATTTACAATACTAACAGAGGAAATAAAACTCGAATCAGAAGAAAGGTTATATTTAGCATCTTCTCCTTACACATTCAGCCCAGATATTGTATATAAACATAGTGAACAGTCGTCTGAAGTGAATATTCGTAGATTTAAAATGAATTTTTCAACAGATAATGCTACGAAGATATTTCATTGGTTTTATAGAAGACAGGAAAATGAGAATGAAGATGATTCAACTAAATATAAATTGCGATTCAATCTTACGAGCAATCCGGTTGAGTTTAGACGTGCAGATGGAAAACGATTCGAAATTGCTGAAAGTTTTCAAATATTCCTCAATGGTGAGTCGGTACAATATGTATCAGGGGACCAGAATCATCGATACTTTAAATATTACACTCCGTATGAAAGTGGTCTAAACACACCAACCACTCATATTTATACGTATAATCTATCATTGTATCCATCTAAACATCAACAATCTGGGATTTTAGATTTTAAAAAAATTAATTCGGATAAAAGTTTCATAGAAACAGAGTTTCATAAATCTCTTGATTTGAGTACACTATACAAAATGCATATGTATTACATAGCATATAACCAATTTGATTTTCGAGATGGTTTCATGACTGTTAGAGATTAAAAAAAACACTTTATAAGTATATATGCTGTTGTTTGCTAATGGCGTTCAAGATACATTCATAACCGATAACCCAACACAAAGTCATTTTCTGAATGTATATAAAAAGCATACACCTTTTTATAAATCACTCTATCCCATAGCGTCAGAAACCCCTACGAATTTTGGTTCTACATTATCGTTCAGAGTACCTACGGATTCTGGTGACTTTATAAATCGGGTATGCTTGAAAGGTGAATTGAAAACAATTACGAATGTACCAATCAACTATTATAAATCGTTTTTGACTAATAATCTCATAGAATATGCTGAATTGTTTATAGGAGAGCAATCAATTCAAAAACTATCTGGGGAGTATATTGCTATATATCACCAAAGTCATGCACGAGATATTTCAACGTATGAATTTTTATATGCACATGGTTCGAATAATGTCCGTCAGATATTTAGAGATTCGTCTACCGCAGAGGATAATCCATTTTTTTTAGACATACCATTCTATTTTCATAATGTCAATGAGTTATCCCTACCATGCTGTTCGCTAAAAAAGCAGGGTATTCGAATAACAATCAAACTTCGACAAATCGGTGAAATATATTTTAGACAGGAATTATTTGAAACGGCTCTTAACGTATCCTATATTCACGTGGGGATGGATGAAAAGTCTTTTACTGAAAATTATCCAATTGTTCAGAACATTAAGCAATTACAAGTATCCGAATTTAAAATGTCTCAAGGTGTGTCGAGTAAAAGTATGCTACTGAATTTTAAAAACCCCGTCAGTGAATTGTTTTTTGTTGCGAATCGTGTATCCGATAGGCGTATGTATGTAGACATTGAAAATATTCGATTGAAATTTAATAACGCTGTAGTTTTCGATAGGAAGAATAAATTTTTATCGTTCAAGCAGTCACTCGATAATCATGTATCGTCACCATCCGGGAACGATCTAGATGGTGGTGGTAAATACTGTTCGTATTCATTTTCCCTCAATCCTATTTCAGGTCTTCATATGGGAAGTGTAAACATGAGTCGTATCGTTCACAAAGAATTGAAGATAGATCTCCCGTTGGATACAAATGAAGACGTGATGATTCGGATATATGCTGTGAGTCATAATGTACTCGTTTTTTATCATGGATTAGCTGGCTTAAAATTTTAATCAACTATACTAGTAATGTCTACAGGAAGGTTAAACCTTCATACACTGGGGGTAGCTGAGAGTGTACTCGTAGACTATGATTATTCGTATTTCACTAAACTCGTAAAAAAAAATACACACTTTGCCAAGGAATATAGAAATATAGAATTTAATGGTAACTTTGGTAGTATATGTGAATTTATAATTCCTATGAACACGGGAGATTTACTGAAATCTGTATCTCTGGAAATAGAAACCAGTGAACTCATAGATGTTGACCACTATTACATCGATTCATTCGGGAATGCTTTAATAGAATACGCAGAATTGATGATAGGAGGTACCATTATAAATCGAATAACAAGTGACTATTTGCAACTATACACAGAAGCTTTCCACGCGGATACTAAAAAGTCTGCGTTCAAAAATCTCATCAATAGAAGAGAAGACAGTCTTTTAGACATACCATCTTTCGGAGTTAATTATAATCAATTAAAGAACAATAAATTACATTGTATCATTGACTTACCATTCTATTTTCATAGACACCCAGAATTAGCTCTACCGTTGTGTGCGATTACGTTACAAGATATCACGATTCGCATAAAGTTGAGAGACTATAACGAACTCGTTTACAAATTTTCATCTACTCGAACTCCGAGTGATACGCTCGCGATGGTGAGTAATGCTTTACCGCCTACAATCACAGAGGCCCCGAAAATAACAAAATGTGAGTTAGTCACCGAGCTCGTATTCCTAGACGCAGCGGAACGAAAAAAATTAAAGTGTAGACAAATTGATTACGTCATAACCGAACTTCAAGAAGAACAATTCAAAACTGCAGATGCTGAAACGAATTCTATCAAATGTAAATTAAATTTTTCAAATCCAGTCAAAGAGATGTACTTTTTTATTCAAAGAGACAGACAAGTGCATCAAGACATTGGTGTATTTACGAGCCCTTTAAATTATGACCCTGTACGCTGGGTTGACTTTGATGGTTCCGAATTTACGGTAACGGTTGAACAACTGAAATACTTAACATTAAAACTCGACGGACTCCCCATAATAAATGAGAACGTAGGTACGCCTCAAATTATGAGAATATCCCAATTTATGAGACACCACTCGAATGTACCTAAATTATCAAGGGTATATATGTATAGTTTTGCACTTAACCCCGAAGAATGGTATCCGACTGGTCAAGTAAATTTCAGTTTAATGAAAGAGCAGATAATGGAATTCGAACTATGGCAGTCGAGGACATTTGTGAATTCGATTTTTAATTACTTCAATCGGTACATACGTGTTTACGCGAAGAGTTATAATATTCTTCGAGTAAAAGGTGGAGTGGCTCACAAACTCTTTTAATCACGTTCGTGTGAACAATTTTGTTTTATTTTCACGGATGTAGTCGATAATCTTATTCTTGATACACCATTTGATGAAATTCAACTGTGCCAGAGTCGTATGAATTTCATGAGATGTACCCGGGACTGTATACACAAACTTTTCAGATCGACAAAATGGGTCGAACAATTTTTTGCTGTATCCATCGAGACTTGATTTGTATGCGTAGTGGACGGTGAAAAGCTTACCGTCGCTCGTTTTGTACGATGTGTGATTCTTCTTCGCATAATTCGTGATGAACCATTCCAGGTTTCGTAACGAAATACCACTTGTTTTATCTAGTATATTCAATAATTTAGATTGGTTATTTTCTTCGAAATAGAATGTGTTAATTGAGGATAGTAGAATATCTGATTTACTCATTATTGAAAATAGAACTCAAATCTATAAGTTGTTTTGTTTTGTTACATTCCGGACATTCATGGGAAAATAAAATTTCGGGACCGTGGGAATGGCCGTTGTGACTGTCGTGAACTCTCTGACGGATACGACTTCCCGAAGTTATGTGTTTTCCACAATACCCGTCGTGTATACCCTTGAACACACACCTCGAACCATCTGGTTTCGTGCCTTTACACAAAGACACAGTCGAAATAACTGGAACGTCTCTGAGTAACAAATCGAGTGAGATTGCGTATTTTTTTGATATGATATCAGCATATTTAGTCATCAGTATATCCATACGCTGAGTCAATTCTTCATCAAAGAGTTCGATAATTTTATCACGATAACTCATATCACTTATTTTGTATGCGCTCGTATTTTTTAAATAGATCTTCGACGCTCTCTTCTCGACGCATCCTAGCCTGTTTAATACGTTCCTTCAACTCAGCCACCTTACCCTCCTCTTCGAGACCGTGTTTTTTACACTCTTCTATCAGGTCTACGCGTTTCATGGTACTCAGCGCGGGTTCACGTTTCTTCGGTGGCGGCTTACATTGGGTAATGAGTTCTCCGAAGATTTCTTCCCTCACGTTTTCATAGAGCGGATCGAGTAAATCACACACGGGGTTCAGAAATTTGTTGATGAAATAGTATCGATAATCGACGGGTAAATTATTCTCTTCGACATACTTTGGATCCTCCGATTTTTCAAACGCCTTCGCTTTAGGATCACCCGTGTCCACGAGGAGGTACGGAACTCGGTCACCCGATTGCGGTTCTGAACCAGGCTTACGCATCCGCATCTTATTCACAACCTGTACGTGTGCCTGATTAATGTTCGCAGACTGAGAACTCGTGATAGACACCGCGTTCCCACCAACCTTATAACTATCGGATAAACTTTGACTCAATATGAGTTTCTCGTTTGGAATGTCCCCGGAGAGAAGTTCGATCGCTCGCTCCTTCGCCAGTTCTTTCGGTGGTCCTGTATCACTGGAAGTCAACACGACATCGAGAAGTTCTTTACACACTTCTCTCATGTGAGGTGTATTGTCTCTACGAACGAGCTGGAGACCCTTTACGTCTATGTAGTCCATGTGCATATTCCCATCTGCCCCCTTCGTCCAGAGTTTCGCGGCGTACCGCTTCTTTGAGTACAGAAAATACGGCCAGTAGACCTTCTCGAGTTCCAAGTTATTTGGTTTTTTGAAGAGTGCGCTACACTCCGCCGCCGCTCTCTCCCCGATTTCCCAACTGTACTTGATAGCCTCCTCCCCTTTACGATCCCCAACATCGAACTCGACCATGACCGAATCCGTGTTGTGTACGACGAGTTCACCTGGGCCGACATGGAAATGATGGGACTCCGTCGTCAAATCATACACGTACCCATCCGTCTCCCCCACGAATTCGAGCTTTTTTATGGCGACTGTATTCTTCCTTTGTGTAGATTTTGTCCATGTTTGTCTAAAAACATCAGGTTTGTCTGTACGTGTATTGATTGAGACGTTGTATCCCATGCGTCGGCCCAATATGTACATACCCATAGAACCTTCTTTGCCCTTGATATCCATCCTCGTGTACCCATGGGCATCCTTGTCTCCATCAGCCATGTAATACCCTTCCCAGAAAGAGTGCGCTACTTCGATGGGTGCGTTCAAAATACACGGTGGCACAACCTTTTCTTTGTGTGCGTTGTAAAATAATGAACGGTACCTCATACAAATACCCTTCACATCACCTTTCGCGTTGAGTTTGTACACACCATTACTTTTAATCGTATCATACACAGAAGTTTCAAATGGACAAAGATTTTGCATTTCGATGAGAAAGTCTAAATTAGCGTTGTTGAGCGCCCACGTATGCTTCTCACCGTAGTGACCACATGAACCATCTCCAAAGAAGAAACCCATAACCTTCGCTTCATCGACAGTCACGGTCGCATCATTTTCACCAAAAGCACTCACACAGTCCCCGTGGAGAAGTCGCGTGCCCAAAGTGACCTCACTCGGTTTGATCATCTCCTTATTCTCGAGAAGTAGACTGTGATCTTCCGTCACGTCAACGATACCGGTGTGGGTGAGGACACGGTGAATGTCCTTCGTCGTCTTGTGTCGTACAATCTGGTGAATGGGTGTGAATCCATTTTCTGTCCACACATCAGCATCAATCGTAGCGACTTCTTTACCATCATCGCGCTCTTCGTAGGATTCAACGAGTGAATCGATTCGACACGTCTTGATAACACCCCTTTGACGAATGAGTAGAGGTGTATCAGGTGTGACCGAATCCCCGTACCTTACCTTCGCACCTGGAAAGTTCGCCTCTACGTAATTCTTCGTCTCTTCGATCATCGCGCGACCCCTGAAAGTTGTCGTCGAAGCGATCGGAACACATGGGAGGATACCCTTACCCGCACCCGTGAAGCCGTATACAGAGTTCATCGAGACTTTGTACGCCAACTGCTTACCGTTGTACACCTCCTTCATATACCCCGTGGCGGTCGCCATGTCCTTTTTCGCCTTTTTACGAAACTGTTTCAATTCGAGAAGAATACTGGGTAAAAGACTCGGAACATCCTGTGCGAATTTATAGGTTTTGTCCTTAATTTCGAACGTTTCGTACGTCACGCCCGGAACGTTTCCGTATTCTTTTTCGTTCATGACGTACGATGAGTAACATAAGTTATGCGCCATCATGATAGATGGGTACAAGGCTTCAAAATCCAGAGCGGTGATCGGTGTGTAATACGCCCCCTTCTGTGCGTCGAGAACAGTCGCACCCTCGTATTGCTCTTCGGGTAATTGACCGTACCTGATCGTCGGAATCATGAACCCCATCTCTCTAGCCTTTTTAGACAATTGACTGAACACTTTGATCTGCTGACCTCTCTCGACCAGGAAACACACAGGAACCCACGTCGCTTTAGCCATCTCGAGAAGATTGAGAAGAATGCACATCTTCTTCATGAGTTTATGCGGGAGTAGTGTATCCTTCACGCAGTATTCCGCCACTTCTCTCAATTTAACGGGGTCGCCTTCTCTGTATCGCGCGAACATCTCCTTGGGAGACATATCGATCTTCTGGTCACCCAGGTACAACTTCGAGACGTTATTGAGACTGTACGAATCCAACTTGTACCCTTTCTTGACTTCGTGGAACATATCGAATATGAAGCGTCCCGACATAGGGAGTAGTTTCAACACGTTATCACCCAGCGCGCTCGAGCTCAATTTTTTGATAGAGATTTCACACTCTTGGTTCCTCAGTTTTCCCATCTTAAAAAACTCGGGGCTACACGCCGTGATGAACGCGCGCGTGTATATATAGTCAAGATCAAATCCGAAAATGTTCCATCCGGTCATGATATCAATATCCTTCTCGTGGATGTACCTCTGAAACGCCTCGAGCATCTCCCTCTCCGTATCGAAACTCACGATCGTACACCCATCCAGGTTCGTGTCTGTTCGTTTATAACAGAAACATGTCTTATCGTACGGTTCATCGTTACCGAATGAACATAGGGAGACTGCGATCTGAAAGCACGCGTCGCCGTGTATGTTTGGATTTGGAAATTTACCCGTAGAACTGTTACACTCGATATCGAAGGAAGCCACGACGAACGGGGCGATATCGTCTCGTGGGACGGGTTTCAGTGTAGTCCAGTCGTTACAGAACAAATCGATATCCACTCGCGCGAGGTGTGATCGGATACACTCATCCCCCGTCTTCAACCACCCCGTCGATTGAATACCTGTTCGATGCATCAGTCGAAGAACTGGATCGATATTCGATTCGTACACTTTGAGTCGTTGGACACCAGAAGTCATCTCAATTGGATTTCTTAAAAAATAATCGACGCGTCGACGACTACTCAGATTTTTGAAGTCTACTTTCATGTACGCGAACTCTTTGTTATTTTGAAATCCCCAAACATCCTTGGCTTTCATCATGGAATACGCCACCAAGCAGTTAGGACACTTTTTCTCTATGACGTTATATATTTCCTGTACAGTCTGAGCCGTGATACGCTCAGAGAGTTTAATAAAGAAGTACGGTGTAAACGACGTCGTCACGCATACAGATTTTCCATCTTCAGTCTTTCCAAAAATACTGATTAAATGTTCGTCATCGTTATCCACTGCTTCCCATGTGAGTGCCTGAAACTCCACACCCATTCCCGTTATGTATACATTGAGTGAAAATTTTAATATCGTTTACTAATAAATGTCAGCTGCTTTAATTGACCTCGTTTCGGTGGGTGCTCAGGATGTGTACATCACTGGTCAGCCCGAGATTACCTTTTTCCGTCAAAACTACAAGCGGTACACTAATTTCGCCATCAAGCCCGAGCGTCTCGATTATATCGGTACGTTCGGAAGCGGTAATGAAGTTACCATACCCATCAAGTCCAAGGGTGATCTCCTCAGTTATGTGTGGATCGAGGCGGAAAACATCGGGGCCACGGGTGATTCCAACCTCGGATTCTTTGATAAAGATGAGACGACCACCACGGAGTTCCAGCTCTGGATCGGTGGGCAGAAAGTCGCTCAGATTGACGCCCTATACATTCAGGGTGTCCACAATCTCTTGTACAAGGATAACCAAGCTAAAGCGTCTTGTGCCGTGACCCTCGATGAAGTTCCTCAGAATGCCCTCGGCTCCTCCACGCACGCCAACCACTACGTCCTTCCATTCTTTTTCAGTGATGACTGGACCAAGTCTCTCCCCCTCGTCGGTCTCCAATATCACGATGTCGAGATTCGAGTCAGGTGCCGCGGAGGTACGTTCGCCCCCAGTAACGTCAAGGTGTACGGTACGTACGTCTACCTCGACACGGATGAGCGTAAATTCTTCATCGACAACGAACACGAAATTCTCTTCACACAGACCCAGTATCAGCCCATGTCCGCCGCCGACACCGAAGTTGACCTCTCGTATTTCAACCACCCAGTCAAGGCGATCCACGTCGTTTCTTCCGAGGCCAATACCGAAAAATGGTCCTCCAATTGGACGTTCGACGATTCGACTCTGTACATCAACGGTGTACCGCTGTTCGAAAACATGTCCGCCACCTTCCACCATAACGTCGTACCTGAGATGCACTGCTCGATTCTCCCCCACGATTCTCTGAGTACCGTATCCACCTTCACGTGGCCCTTCTGTCTCACGATGAACAAATCGCAACCCACGGGAACTCTCAACTTTTCTCGTATCGATAACGCGAAACTTTCCCTTTCTGGAACGGGTACCCGCACAGGAAACATCGTCAGGGCGTATGCGGTCAACTATAACATTCTTCGCATCAAGAATGGTATGGGTGGTGTCGCTTTTGGAAACTAAGTCACTCTGAAACTTACAAAAAGTAAGTCAAGATGGTAAAGAAGTTGTCCCATAAAGTCTCCAAGTTTATCATCGAGATAGACAAGGTCGTCAAGAAGAAAGATGCTAAAATTAAGAAACAGAAAGGTATCATCAAGGCGCTCAAGAACGACCCAAAAAACAAAAAGCACAAGGTGACCATCCTCAGTTTACAAGGTAGACTCGCAGATGTAGAGAATGAACTCAGGCGTTACAAAGTCGGTCGTGTGACCATCACGAATAAAACCGTGGAAAATGCCTTTAAGAATTTACGAAACGGTCAGTCACTCTTTAAAATGAAACCACAGACGAAGAGGTTAATTGAGATGTCCGGTCGGTGGGATGAAGCTCGAAAGATTCACACACAAAACCTATTATGTTAGTTCCAGTTGTCAATCAAAGTTTTTGTCCTTTTCCCCTTCCCAAATTGTGAGTCGGTCCTTGAACTTCTCCGAGTCACAATCAGACCTATAGGGAACTTTTTCAGCCCTAAGTGCCTTTTCCGTGGCGGCCATGCGACTACTCAACGAACGCTTCACAGAGTCTGCGGGGTTCAGACGAACGTACTCTTCAACCTTTTTCTTAGCCTCCATATATACTATGGACACTCCTATCCTTTATTACTGTAAAGCTTGTCAGAGAACCTATGATGGAAACGCACAGTGCTGCTTCGAGATGGACCACGTCGAAGTTAAAATCCCCGTAGATACTAAATGATTCCTCTTCTCATTGTCGGTACTCTCGCCGCAGCTGTGGGATACACGTATACGGGTCGGAACCTCGTGTCCTCGGAAAAAGCCAAGCGACTCATCAAGTCTGGTAAGGTCAAGGTTGTCATAGACGTTCGTACCACCATGGAATACCGCGCGGGGCACTACCCCAAAGCTGTTCATATTCCCGTCAACAAAATTAACAAAAAAACAACGGCTAACCTTCCCAAGAAGGGGATACTCGTCTACTGCAACACTGGACAACGGGCCAGATTTGCGGCAGAGAAATTGGAGGGTCTTGGATTTAAGAATGTATACTACATCGCCGGACTCTACTCAAGTCTACTTTAGTTCTCGAGAACACCGTGAGCTGGTCAACTTTACCACTAAGCACCACTCGTCCGTGTTGTTTCATGGATGTCACGTTTTCAACTCGCGTCACATCCACCCAAGACATTTTTGATTCTGGTGTCTTGCTGTGGTGTATAGCCAGTGTGGCTGCCTCTCGTTTCACGTCTCTGGGGAGTTCTTCCCCCTCGTAGCACACGATGACATGAGCACCTGGGTACCCACTCGCATGCATCCACCAATACTTGGGGTCGCTGGTATTCGTGAGTTGATCATTCTCTTTTGCGTTTTCTCCAACTCGAACGGGTACGTTACCTGAAGCGATATATTCTAGCATATAAGTATAATGCACGTCGTTCTTAAGCCGAGTCCATCCGTCATACATAAGTATAGAGTCATCCTACCAAATAAGAGAACTATTGATTTTGGTGAAAGGGGGGTTCAATATTTCCCCGACCATCGTAATCCCCGTCTTATGCGTGCACAACTTCTTAGGAAAGGGGCTATCATTCCTAAGGAGCTGCGAATAGAGAGGAATCAGTATGAAATACAAAAGGGGATGTTGAAAATTAAAGAAAGTACAGAAGAAGATTGGGAAGACTTCTTCAGAGCCGAATATTGGGAGAGATGGGTATTACACACTTACCCTAACGTGGATAATGCTAAATTGTATATGACTATGAGTCAGGGTATACTTTTCATGCCTACACCCGAAGACCTATGGTTCGCTAATTGCCAGTAGACCCAAACCCATCCGATCCCCTTTCCGTATCCTCGATGATGTTAAGCTCTTCGATGGGGGGTGTCTCACATTTTTCCAAAATGAGCTGCGCGATTCGATCACCCTTCTTCACCTCAAAGTCCTCATCTCCATGATTGAAGAGCACGACTTTGACCTCCCCCGTATAGTCCGGGTCGATGACCCCAGCCCCGACGTCGATACAGTGTTTGACGGTGAGTCCTGACCGAGGAGCGACCCTCCCGTAGACACCTTCTGGGAGCACCACTGCGATTCCCGTAGGGACGAGAGCTCTACCAGCCTGGCACGGTACAACGGTATCCTCGGTGCTATATAAATCATATCCCACAGAACGATCAGAACCACGAGTAGGCACAATAGCATCGTAACAGAGCTTCTTGACCCCGAGGGGCATCTATCGGTACATGGTACCAAATCCTTAAGCCTTGACGTACTTCTTTTTTTCATCGTCGGTGAGTGCCCTCCACAATTCACCGAGTTTAGAGCCAATCTCCGCGAATGTTAGATCGGGAAAGTCCTTCACAACCTTGGGTCGCATCTTTTTTACGAAATTAATGTACGCGTTGGGTTTGCGTTTGGGTGTGTCTGCCATTATACTGTTACACACTATTGAATTCTTTAATGCCGGGTTACGTTTGGAATACGTGAGTACACAGATTCCACAACTGAAAATGTTTATGAAAAATTGAAGTGGGTACACGAATAGTTTCACGAGTATGGAATGATACGAATAGACTTGTATGATGAGTGCGGTCAAGAACGTTTCGTAAAATACACGGAACACTACGTTTGATACGCGATACGAAATGTCAACCAGCTCATGTAAAGCACTCGAGTGAGGAAGAAGTCTACGAAGCGTCAACAGACTCGTATCAATCTCGACGAGTCCACAGAGACTCACGAGGAACGCTTCCTCTGGGTACATGAGAGCTCTAGAAAGAGCCAATAGACATACGACGTGGTGACATATGATCAAATGTTGGTACGAATGTGGGTTGAAATAGTTCCACACGAGATCTAGACTCATGTACATGAAGAGTGTGTGAGTCAAAAATAGTGGGTACACGACGTACCCAAAAAACACGTCGGCTACACACACGACTGAAAAAGGTACGAGAAAGGTGAGTGACGCGGCATCATGTATATTCATTCTAAGACTACATCGCGTAATCGTTTTAAGTGTCTCATCAAATCTTTACAAACTTCGGGGGTGGTTCGAAGGCTGTTTTCTCCGCGAGTTCTTTCAATTGTTTCATCTTCTTGAGGTCGGCACCTTGGCAGTCGTGCTTCGTCAAATTGATACAACTCGGACAGAAACTCCCTTCGCAATACCGACAGTCGATGGGAACCCCACACTTCTTCTTACAAAGGCCGCACGGCATTCTTACTGTTAACGCGCATAAAGATTTTAAGTGTTTTTCGTATAGTAGAATGTCACTCACTTACGCGTTCTCTAAACCAGTTGTTCCAACTGAGTATACCCGTCTCAAGAACACGCTCAAAAAATCTACGGTTGGGTACGGAACGGTATTGAGTGCCTCCTACTTCATCACACAAGGGGCTGACCAGGGTGTATCTGCTATGGTGGGTGCCACCGCGTCGTACGCGTACGTGACCCTTCTCTCCAATCGCGTTGATACTTTTGAAAAATCGGCATTTCAAACAGAGTTCTTAGCACCTCTCGGTGTGGCTGCTTTTGAAGTGTCGTGGAACAACGCACCTTTCGCGTTCGACTTTGATTATGGAGCCACGTTCGTGGGATTCCTCGCGTATAAGTTCGCACTCTCCACAGTCCTCTACGAAACTGTTCGGGAGATGATGCTTGGGGACAGCGAAGCTTTCTATGACACGGAGGAGAAGGTCTACAACGACCTTAGCGAAGACGAGAATTAAACGCGATAACCAGCAACATTTAACTTGGAAAGCTCACGGGCCACCTTCACGACACGACGAGGCGACATATTTCCCATCCTAACACGGTTCACGAGCTTAGATTTAGCCTGCCTGTTGAGACCCTTCATCGCCTCGATACGTTTCGTGGCTTCCTCCTTGGTGAGGGGCATCGCCTTCTTGGTGGGTCTGGGAACGGCTACCTTGGGGGTCACGACCATCGCCTTCATGAAGTTGGTAGCGATCTTCTTATTAAGAGCCTTCTTTTCCGCACGCTTCCTCGCGGCAGCAACCCCGGGGTACATCTTAGCAAGGGGTACATTGTTCATGTTCGCATTCGCCTTGGCCTTGATGGAACCACAGAGTTCCTTTACAGTCTTTTTTTCAGTCTGGATACCATACTGCTTCGCAACCTTCACCACATCTTCCTTCTTGTGGAGACGGCACTTACGCTTTCCGAGCTTGAGATCACCCGCCTTGTCCACAGATACGAGTACTGGAGTCATTGTTTAGTTATTACAAAGAAAAAAGTATAGCACGAGCTCGAACCCTTTCTATATCTATGGTGCTTCCAATTACTTCTGGGTATGGCATAATCCTAAAAATTTCAGTATCCAATTCAAACGAT
>Ga0222654_1000642_pt1 | contig 20025 bp, 16 predicted proteins | sample AntAcemetagen421_FD_179805 | JGI IMG/M metagenome (GOLD analysis project Ga0222654, IMG submission 179805) | Saline water microbial communities from Ace Lake, Antarctica - #421 | ecosystem: Environmental > Aquatic > Non-marine Saline and Alkaline > Saline | place: Antarctica: Ace Lake...
CTGCGCATAGAGATCGGCATGATCGGGGCCGTTCAGTCCATCCAGAAGCGCGCGGATCCCGACAGGGTTCACGTTCAGGCTAGCGCTTATGCAGCCAGCCCCCCCAGCGGCAACGTTCTGCGGAATCATCGCTTCCGAGGCTGAATAGGTGTCAATCTGCGGGAAGGCTTCGATAACGGCGGCGGTATTGTCCCAATCGCCGGAACTGTCCTTGAGACCTGCGATCTGCGCCCCGAATGACCCGATCAACCTCGCGATCATGGGCAAGGTGATGGCCACGCCCGACATTTGCGGAATGTGATAGAGGTAAACACGCAGGTCCGGCCCCACAGCATTGATGATCTGAGCATAGGCCTCGTAGACGCCCGCATCGCTGACACCCTTGTAGAAGAAAGGCGGCAACATCAGCACCCCACGACAGCCGCGCGCGGTGGCATGGGTAGACAGCGCAATGGTGTCCGCCGCCGCGCAGCACCCAGTTCCAGGGATCAGCTGCGCCGGGTCGATCCCCGCATCAATGAGCGCATTGAGGGCGGCCATCCGCTCGGCCACCGACAGCGAATTGGCCTCACTGGTGGTGCCAAACGGCGCAAGGCCATGGGCACCACCGCCGATCAGCGACTTGGCGTGATCCACGAACCGCTCAACATCTACCGAAAGATCGGCGTTGAACGGCGTAATGGCCGGGACGAAAAGTTCGATCTTACGAGGCGGCATATAGGACGTCTTTCACTGCAAACAAAGGGGGGATAGTTCAGGAGGGCTCGATCAAGGTCAGCGGCGCAATGGTGCGAAATTCATCATCCGGCTGCGGGCCACCGCGCCACATCAGAACGGTGAAATGCCCGGGGCGGTCCAACACCGTCGCGCCCAGATGCCAGACGCCGGGGTTGAAGATCACGCCCATGGTGCCGGGCATCAAGAACGCTAGCGCCCAGTCAAAGCGCGGCAGCCCGGCCTCGTCCGAGGGCATCACCATCACCGCATAGCGCGACACATCCATGGGAAAAAAACATTGCGCCGCATTTGGGTGCCGCTCGATCCCACTGACGGTGATCGGCAAGGTCGATGGCTGCACATGATTGACGTGCATCACCGGGGCGCTTGATTTGGGGCGGATATGAAGGGCATCGCTGTAGAATTGCCGCTTTCCGGGCTGGTCCGGGGCGGTCACCAGAAATCCGTAGGGCGCAAACGCCTCTGCATCGGGCGGCAGCAGGGTGACGACCGTGCCGCTCATTCCGTCCGCCTCGGCGGCACATTCATGCGCCAAAATTCCGCAATCTGATCACGGCCGCAAATCCAGACATCGGGCTGCTGTGCGACATGATCCAGGAACCGGATCAGCCCCGCCAACCGGCCGGGATGGCCGATGATCCGGCTGTGCAGGCCCACGGACATCATCCGGGTTTTCACTGCAGCCTCAGCCCGCAGAACATCGAAACTGTCGATCAGCATGTCGGCGAAATCACGCGATGAAAAGACATCGCCCGACAGAAACTTCGCGTCATTGGTGACCATCGTGTAAGGAACAACCAGATGCGGCGCGCCGTTTACGTCCGTCCAATACGGCAGATCATCGTTATAGGCGTCGCTGTCGTAGTCGTAACCGCCATGGGCCACCACCAGCCCACGCGTCGCCATGGAGGCGGAGTAGCGGCAATACCAGCCGCGCGGTGCACGGCCCACGGACTTGAGAAGGCTCGCATGGGCCAGCGCGATATGTTCGGCCTCTGCGTCGACCCCAAGTTGGTATTGCTCGATCCAGCGATAGCCATGGGCGCAGATGTCCCAATCGGTGGCCGCGATTGCAGCCGCAATATCGGGGGCCCGCTCCAAGGCAAGCGCACTGGCGAAGATCGTCAGCGGTACGTTCCGAGCGCGGAACAGATCGTGGAGACGCCAGAACCCGACGCGGCTGCCGTATTCATACATCGATTCCACCGCCAGATCGCGGGAGCCTTGCGGGATGCGCGAGGCGCGCACCTCGCTTAACGCGCTCTCGGATCGGCCATCACCGTCGCCGATGGAGTATTCAGATCCTTCTTCGACGTTCAGCACAAAGTTGACGGCCAGACCCGCGCCACCGGGCCAGCGAATATCAGGCGGATTGGAGCCATAGCCCGCCAGTTCGCGTGCGCGGTTCATATATCCGTTGGAGGCCCCCGCATCAGTCACGGGGACCCTCCACCTTGTTGAAGAAGCAGCACCAATCCCCCTGATTGACGTTTGGCAAGGCCCGCAGACCAAAGAACATACCATCGGCGGGGGCGTGGATCGCGCCAACAATGTCCCCAAAAATGTTGATGATGGAGGCTATCTTGTGGCCTTTCTTCATCATGGTCAGGAACTCAACGCCCTCCTCCGGCAGAAAAATCCCAGAGGCAGGTGCAAGCAGCGCCTCCTGCTGGCCCTTGGTGGCGTCATCGGGATAGGTCGCCTCCCCATCCAGCATGTCGTAGTGAAAGCAGATGTTCAGGATCGACTTGGACAGCTCCTCCCCCACAAAGCGGAACCGCTTAGGAGAGGTGTAAGATCGTCCGCCAAGCTCCACCGTGATGCCGACCTTGCCGACATTGTTCATCGCCGCCATGGGGCTGCCCGCCTTGGTGAAGTTGGACATGATGCAGCCCCAACCCGCGCCCATCGCCTTGGCCAGTTCAACACTCTCAGGCCGTTCATCAACGAAGATCGCTTTGTCGAGGAAGGAATGCGCACCCCCGGAGTGGATCGAAATCTCCATATCCGCGACGTCTTTCATCGCGTTCCAATGTGCATGCGCCAGACGGTCGGTGAAGTAGCCATCGGGCTTGCCGGGATAGATGCGGTTCATGTCGTAGGCGAAGGTATCCAGCGGGTTTCCCCGCTCTGCCGCCGAGAATGCCAGCGGGTTTACGCAGGGCACCAACACGACCGCACCGCGCAGCATGGCGGGGTCGATCTGTTTGGCGGACAGCGCACAGGCCAGCGGCCCCTCCGGCTCGTCACCATGGATCGCGGCATTGACCCAAAAGGTTGGACCTGCGCCCGCACCGTTGATGACAACGACGGGGATCTCGACGCTCACACCACCAGCCAGATCACCGCCGGGGATCGAACCCCGGACCATTTCACCGGGCCGTGCCGTTGCCGTGCCGACTGTCAGGCTTTCACTGGCATTCGTGCTCATACCGCTTCCGCCTTGCTGGTTTCCCATTCGGCAAGCTGTTTGGGCGTGTAGACCTGCATGAATTCGATCTCGATCCCGCCGGCATCATTGTCGAGGAAGGCGACCCAACCTTCGGGATGCGCATGAGAGCCGTAGACACCGCAAGCCTGACAAATTCGGAACTCTGCACCTTGTGACTTCGCATGGGCCAAAGCGTCGTCGATATTGTCGACCTCATAACAGATGTGGTGCAGCCCTTCAGCGCCGCGCTGCTTGATCCAGGTCGCAAAGCGCCCGTTCGGGTCGGTGGATTGGCACAGCTGATATTCGATCCCACCCAGATAGAAGAGGGCGACCTTGTTGCCGGATTTAACGAAATTGGTGATCTCGGTGGCCTCGGGTACATGCAGAAACTGCGCATAGGCCCCCAAGGCCTTTTCTGCATCGCTCACGGCAAAGGCCATGTGCTTTATGCTTTTGATGTTCGGGTTATCGGATTTCACGGTCATTTTCGGGATCCTTATTCAGCGGGTTGGCTTTGGTCGGCGCGGAAGCTTTCAACCACGACCGCCATGCGTTGCATTGCAATCTTGATCCGGTCCACTGGCTGCGTCATCGACATGCGCACGAAATCTTCGGTGTGATCGCCATAGATCGTGCCGGGATACATCATCACCTGACCCTCGGCCAAAAGCCGTTCGCAAAATGCGCCAGCGGTGATGCCAAGGCCAAGGCTGGCGACATTGGCATAGACGTAGAACGCGCCCTGCGGCTCTGCATAACCCATGCCCATGTCATCGAGGCCAGCACAAATCGCGGCGCGGCGGCCATCATAGGTCTGGCGCATTTCCTCCACGCAGTCTTGCGACCCGGTCATCGCGGCCAACGCGGCGTGCTGGCTGACGGCGGCGGTGGAAATGGCAAAGGCGTGATTGACTTCGGACATCGGCGCGATCAGGTCACGTGGGCCCGCCAGATAGCCGATGCGCCATCCCGTCATCGCATACGCCTTGGAAAAGCCGGACAGTGTGATCGTCCGCTCTTTCATGTCGGGCAGCGACGCAACTGGAAGCACGGTGTTATTGCCGAAGGTCAGGCGCGAATAGATCTCGTCAGAAATCACGATCAGGTCGTACTTTTTGGCCACTTCTGCGATCCGGCGCACCTCATCGGGGGGCGTCACAGTGCCGGTGGGATTGTTTGGGTTGATCAGCACCAAGATCTTGGAGCGTGGCGTGATATGCGCCTCAACCATCTCGGCAGTCAGGGTAAAGTTCGTCGCCATCGTCATGGGGATCTTCACCACTACTGCGTCCGACATTTCGGCGGCCTGCCCGTAAGGGTTGTAACCGGGACAAGGCACGAGGATCTCGTCGCCCGGATCAAGCAGCGACAGGGCAATAATGAACATCCCTTGCTGGCCACCCGGCGTGATCATGATCTCGTCTGCGGCGTAATCCGCACCACCAAAGTCGCGGATATTCGCGGCGATGGCCTCGCGCAGCGGCAGGATGCCAAGGGGATGAGTGTAATGGGTCGCGCCATTGGCCAGCGCGTCCTGACCCGCCTTGATGATATGGGCGGGCGTGTCCAGATCAGGGTCGCCACGACCCAGTTTGATCACATCGTCAAGGCCTTCGGCGATATCGAGCATCTTGGTGATCAAGGCCCCGTCAGAGAGTTTGACCCGTTTGGCAAGGCGTGTGGAGTATGGTTTGGTCATGGTCAGATCCTTCCCGCTTAGGCGAGGTCGTAGATGTCAGAATATTTCTTGGTCAGATGTGCGATATAAGGGTCTGGGTCGAGCGCACGGCCAGTGGCCTTCTGCAACAACTCATCACGGCTGTAGCGCCGTCCATGTTGCGCGACGTTGTCGGTCAGCCAATTGCGCAGCGGTGTGTAATCGGCTTTTTCCAACGCGGTCTGGATGTCAGGGTTTTCTTGCGTTGCGGTCTCGAACAATTGCGCCGCCATGATGTTGCCGATGGTATAGTTACAAAACGTCCCAATCTGACCCGAGGACCAGTGCACATCCTGCAGCACACCGTTGGCATCGTCGGGCACTTCGACGCCCAGAGATTCCTTCATCGCAGCGTTCCATGCATCGGGCAGATCGGCAACCTCCAGCGAACCGTCGACCAGCTGCGCCTCCAACTCGCACCGCACCATGACGTGGAAATCATAGGTCAGCTCGTCCGCTTCCACCCGGATGAAGGACGGCTCCGAGCGGTTTATAGCGCGGTAGAATTCCTCCGCGCTCACATCGTCGAGCTTGCCGGGATAAACGGCGCGGATTTCGTCTATATGGTTGGCCCAGAACGCACGGCTGCGCCCGACATGGTTTTCCCACAGGCGAGACTGGCTTTCATGCGCGCCAAAACTAACGCCGCCCACGGCGTAAAGGCTGACCAGATCCGTAGCCAACGGTGTGCGTGTATAAGCCCGATCAACGCCCTGCTCATACATCGCATGGCCCGCTTCGTGCAGCGCGCCGAACAGCGACATCGGCATATAGTCACGGGCCACGCGTGTGGTGATCCGGACATCGTTACGGGTGAACGAAACCTCGAACGGGTGCACCGTCAGGTCCAGCCGACCGCGATGCGTGTCATAGCCGATACGCTTGGCCATACTTAGCGCAAAGGCCATCTGCGCATCTTCCGGGTAGTCACGGTAAATGAAGTCAGATCGCGGTTTTTCCGCCTCGGCGATGCCGCGCACCAGCGGCAGCATCCCCTCGCGCAGACGCGCAAAGAGCATGTCCAAATTGGCCTTTGTGGTGCCCGGCTCGAACCGATGCATCAATGCGTCATAAGGGTGGTCCTTGAACCCGATCGCCTGCGCCATTTCGCGGTTGATATCGACCATGGTGGTCAGGGCGGGCGCAAATATCGAGAAGTCAGACTTTTGCCGTGCCTCAACCCATACCTCATGGGTTGCCGACCCCAGTTCGGTCTTGCGGCGCAAAAGCTCTGCAGGGATACGTTCGTGATAGTCGATGGCCTCTCGCACCTGCGTCACGATGCGGGCTTCAGGGCTGTCGGCGGGTTTACCCGCAATCTCGGTCTCCGCCCCATCCAGCGCATGCTTCATCTCATCCGAGCAAAGCAGATTGCGCGCCGCGACCGCCAAGGTGGCCAATTGCTTGGACCGGCTTTCCGCCCCACCTTTGGGCATCATCGTGCGCGCGTCCCAAGACAGAACCGAGCCTGCATTGAGAAAATCGTTCACTCGACCTGTTACTTCGATCAATCCAGCATAGCTCATATCAGGTCGTTCTCCGCTCGGTTTTCATGCGGAACCAGATGGCTTCAAAGAAACCGACAGGCTCGACGCAGGGTGCTTGACTATCCATTTCGCTCGTGTATCCCATTCGGACAAGCGCAATGTCGACAATATACTGATGGCAAGGAAGCCTGCCTAAGTCAAACCAAAACATTGCCCTTTTCTTGTCGCCACTGCCCGCAAAGGACGCAGCCCTATATGCCCAGTCTGAATACCAATGAGGCCGCCCTGGTCGAAATGGCCGTATCCGGCGTGATCACCACGCCAGCGGTCCGTCCGGGCCAGTACATCCCCTATCCCGATGGCCGCGCGACTGTGCTGCCGGGGATGTTTGGCATCACCTACAACGTGCGCTGCGGTGACCGCGCCTTTGGGTGGGCGGGCGACCACGTGGAGCCGGGCGTGTCCATCGACGATGAAGCCAATACGGGCCGCCACCATGCGCTGCACTACCTTAATTGCATCGGCAACGATGCGATGGTGACATCAGGCATGGCCGCAGGCGCCAAGGGTGTCGTGATCGGTGAACATGCGCGGATTCTGGTGCAGTTCTCACCCGAGGCGCACGACCTTATGGCCCCCGGCGACCGCATTCAGATCATGACCAAGGGTCAGGGTCTAGCGCTGACGGATTACCCCAGCGTCGCACTCAAGAAAATGAGCCCGCGCCTGTTCCATGCGCTTGGGATCACAGAATATAGTGGCCGCCTCCAGCTGCGTGTCGCGATGGAGCTGCCGATCCGCATCATGGGATCGGGGGCCGAGTTGAATTCGGAATATGTTGACCAGGACCTGATGTCGGGCGACCGCGCCCTGATGGCCGAGCTGGGCATCGACCAGATGCGGCTCGGCGATGTGATTGCGATCCGCCACGCCGATCACCACTGGGGCCGGTCCTACCGCGAAGATGCTGTGTCCATCTGCCTGTGCATTCATGGAGACAGCGTGATGACGGGCCATGGTCCAGGCATCCTGACCCTGATGAGCGCACGATCAGGCGAGATCGATTTCAGCATCGACGCCGCCGCCAACCTCGCCACCCTTCTCGACCTCGGAGCCTGATATGAGCATCCAGACCAACGCAGCCGATACCGTCATTGTCTCTGTCATGGGGCAAGTGGCGAACCCGTCCCTTTCGGGACTGCCGGCAGAACCGTACCGCCTTGACGCCGATGGCAAGGCCTTCCTGTGGCCGACCTTTGGCGGCATCGTGTATAACGTAACAGTCGGCGACAGTGCCTTCGGGTGGGCGGGTGATTGCATCCACCCCTCAGTCAGCATCGCGCATCCCGACGCCAACAAGAACCGCGGCCTCAACGTTTTTGCGTGCGTCGGCAACGAGGCGATGATCGTCAGCGGTGCGGCCATCGGCGCGCGGGGCGTAGTAACCGGCAAATCAGGGCGGTTTTCAGATCAGGTGATCATCCATTTCGATGTGGAAACCCGCCGCAAGATCGCGGTCGACGACAAGATCCTCTTGAAAAGCGCAGGCGTCGGGATGACTGTGCCCGATTGCCCGGATGTGTCGTTCAAGTCCCTGTCCCCTGCCCTGTTCGATCAACTGCCGAAAAAGATGGATGGCCGCGTTCTTAGGATGGGCGTGGTTGCAACCGTCCCGCCGCATTTCGTGGGCGCGGGTGCGGGCCTGACCTCGGAAGGCGGGTCACTACATATGCAGTCGACGGACCGTAAGGAATTGGCCAAGCACGGGCTGGACAGCTTGCGCCTTGGCGATCTGGTCGCCATTCAAGACACCGACAGCCGCTATAACCATGGATATCTACGCGGCGCGATGAGCATCGGGATCGTCGGTCAGACCGATGGCCCCCGCGCGGGATATGGCCCGGGCATGACCATAATCATGACCGCACCCGCAGGCCAGTTGGGTTGCTATGATGCACCCGGAACCAACATTGCGGATATTCTGGGATTGTCGGCATGACGCAGTCCATCCCCATGACGAATGTGGGCCGCGCGCAGCTGCGGGGCTTTGTGTCCGAAGGGTTCGAGGCGCTTGGCCTGACGGCAGAGGATGCGGGCATTTTCGCAGATGCGCTGATCTTCTCGGAATTGCGGTTTCATCCCGGCCAGGGTCAAGGTGTCTCCCGCCTGCGCCGCTATCAGCAGCGCATCAGCAGTGGAGAGGTCAATCCACGCGCAGGATGGTCCGTGATCAAGGAAGGCCCCGCGTTGGCGATTGTGGATGCCCATAACGGGATCGGCACCGTCGCGGCGTCCAAGGCGATGGATCTGGCGATCGTAAAGGCCAAGGAAAACGGCATCGGCACGGTGATCGTGCGCAATTCCACCCATTACGGTTCCAGCGCGGTCCATGCCTGCCGCGCGCTTGAACATGGCTGCATCGGCACCGCCTATACCAATGCAGGGCCGGAAATGGCCCCTTGGGGCGGACGCGAAGGGGCCACAGGCACCAATCCATGGGCCATCGCCGCGCCATCGGACAAGGGATTTCCCGTCGTGCTCGACATTGCGCTGACCACGGCCGGAAAGGGCATGATGAAATGGTACGGGCGCGAAGGCCGCAAGATGCCACTGGATTGGGCGCTAACGCCCGAAGGGGATGAAACCGACGACCCAAGCGCCGCGATGGCGGGCTACCTGCTGGGGATTGGCGGGCACAAGGGATATGGCCTTGCCTTCATGACGGAAGCCACCACTGGGGTGCTGTCGGGCGGCGGTTTTGGCCTGACGCCCTATTCCGATCCGAACAAGTTGGACGTGTCACATTACGTTCAGGCCATCGATATATCGTGGTTCATGGACCCCGCCGACTATGCGCGGCGAATGGGTGAGTTTGTCGATATGTGCAAAACCCGCGCGCTGCGCCCCGGCTTTAACGAAATCCTGGTGCCCGGAGAACAGGAGGCGCGCAGGACCGCTGCCAAATCCACCAACGGCGTGCCGATCGACAATCTGGTGCTGGCCGACTTGCAGGCGCTTGGCCGCGAGTTGGGGCTGACAACACCGATTGATACGCTCGGCCCCTACACCGGCACCACCCTGTGAGCGGTCTTGGCCCCCTCAACTCTGATTTTTTCGCGCGCGCCCGCGACCGGCTTCGTGCGCGGGCCGAGGCGGCAGGGCTGGATGGCCTGCTGTTGCTGCGCGCTCCAAACATTGCTTATGCAACGGGGCTGTTTCTGTCGGCCAACGAGCGACCTATGGGCGTTTGGTTGCCCGTATCGGGAGAGCCGATCCTGATGATGCCGGGGCTGGAGCGGGAGAATGCCGAAGGCACAGATCTGGGCGATCTGCGCTTCTACGATGAATTTCCTGGCGAGGTGCCGCCCGTACTTTGGATGCTCAATCAGATCAGGCGCAAATCCATCGCCATCGACCATCTGGATGCCGCGCTGCTGGATGCCGCGCGCGACAAACTTAATCGCCTTGACCTGACGGACCATGCCATGGCCGCGCGCGCAATCAAGGAACCAGAGGAGATCGCGCTGACGATTGAGGCCGCATCTTTCGCTGACCTTTTCCTGTCGCGCCTGCATGCCACAGCGGGCGATATCATCGCCCAAAACGGGACCGAGGCGGACCTGATGGCCGATGCCATGGCGCATGCGCGCGGCGCACTTTTCGCAAAGCACAAACGCGTATTCAGCGGCACGCCGATGGGCATCACCGCTTCTGTCCATTCCGGCCCCCGCGCAGCCCTGCCCCATGGCGCAGTTCTGGAACGGGTGCCGCAGGCTGGTGAACCGCTGATCGCGGGCATTGGTGCCAGCCTTGGAGGCTACCACGCCGAAAGCGGCGTCACACTTGTGGTGGGCCAGATCAGCGCGGACCAACGCCGCATCATGACAGCGATGCAGGCCTGCAACGATGCCGCCTTAGACGCCTGCGCCGCACGCCAGACCTGCACACAGGCCAACGACGCTGCGCTTGACGCCCTGCGGCATGCAGAACTTGGTGATGCCATCCGTCACCGGATCGGGCACGGGATGGGCCTTGAAGGGCACGAAGCGCCGTGGCTCGCCCCCGGCGACCCAACACCGATCCAGACCCATATGGTTTTCTCCAACGAGCCGGGCGTCTATCGCCCCGGTCTCGACGGATACCGCACCATCAACACGATGATCGTGACCGAGGCGGGGGTTCATATCCCATCGCGGTTCCAAGCCAACACACCAATCGACGCCCGCGTCATTGCCATCTGAGGAGCCTCTGCGATGCCCGAACCAGCCGCCTGGAAGTATCAGAAAATCACCAAGCCGATGTTTGAGGCCACGTCGGTCGATTGCGTGTTCTTCGGACGCGTCATCACCTGCGTCGGGGACGAGGTGATCGAGGACGGGTTCGTACACCTCAAAAACGGCAAGATCGCCGCCGTGGGCCCGCGCGGCGATGCGCCCGCTGCCACTGACAGCCTCGACACACTGGACACCCATGGCAAGACCCTGATGCCCGGCATGATGAACAGCCACGCGCATCTGGCATGGGACGGCATCCATGAGTTGAGCCAGCAAAGCATGTTCGACATGCCCGAGATCCGATCGTTCAAGGCGGCGGGCAATATGCTCAAATCCCTGCGCGCGGGCATCACGCTGGTGCGCGACTTGGGTGTGCATAACTCGAACCTGTTCAGCAAGCAGGCCGTGGCGCAGGGTATTTTTCCCGGTCCCCGCCTTCTGGTATCGGGCGAAAGTATCATCCAGACGGGGGGCCACACCTATTGGGTGTGCCGCGAGGCATCGGGCGCTGACGAGATGCGCCGCGCCGTGCGCGATCAGGTTAAGGGCGGTGCCGATCTGATCAAGATCATGGCCTGTCACGACACGCTGGAATTCACCGATGACGAGTTGCACGCCGTCATCGACGAGGCCCATCGTAACCGCATGCCGATCACTGCGCATGCGACCTACAACGACTGCATCAAGCGGGTGGCAGAGTTTGGCATCGACTGCATTGAGCATGGCGGGTCGATGACCGACGACACGATTCAACTGTTGCTCGACAAAAAACTGCCCATCGTTACGACCTTCTCGGCCCTTGTCATTCAGGCCAACGAGAACATCGCCCGTGCCTTTGGTATCCCCGAATGGAAGATCGAGGAGCGCAAGAAAGCCGTGGCCGACAAGTCCCGTTTCGACGGTCTGGTGCGTGCGGCCAAGGCGGGCGTGCCGATCATCTTCGGCACCGATGCCGGATCGCCCGCGGTGGAACATGACAGCATCGTGCCGGAACTGGGCTTCATGGTGGAGGTCGGCGTCTGCCCCGATAACATGGATGCGCTGCGCGCCATCACCGCGCGGGCGGCGGTTCTTAACGGGTTCGCCGACAAACTCGGCACGTTGGAGACCGGCAAGCTTGCGGACATGATCGTCGTCGATGGCAAGCCCGACCATGACCTTGCTGCACTTAAGAAGGTCCAGATGACTTTCATCGACGGAAAGAGGATGCACTGATGGGCTCGCTTCTGTTCAACCGCACCGCGCCGCGTATTGTCGAGGAAGACGGATCGTTCCGCACCAAGATGCTGGGGATCGCTGCGGGCCTCGACAACGTCATAGCACTTGGCCGGGGCGACCCGGACTTTCACACGCCACACCATGTGGTGGAGGCCGCAAAGACCGCGCTCGACAACAACCAGCACCACTATACCGGGCCCACCGGCCTGCCTCCGTTGCGACAGGCGATCTGCGACAACCTGCGCGCGGAATACGGGCTGGACTACCTGGCGGACGAAATCATCGTGACGGCTGGGGTGCAGGAAAGCATAATGCTGTGCATGCTGGGGCTGGTGCAGCACGGGGATGAAGTGCTTATTACCTCGCCCCGCTTCACCACTTACGACACCGCGGTGCATCTGTGTGGTGGCGTGCCGATCCCGGTGCCAACCTACCAAAAGGACGATTTTGCGCTGGATGTGGCCGAGATTGAGGCGCGGATCACGCCCAAGACCCGCATGTTCGTGCTGGTCTCGCCCAACAACCCGACCGGTGCGGTAACTCCGCCCGATACGATCCGCAAGATCGCGGATCTGGCGATCAAGCACGACCTCATCATCATCGCGGACGAGATCTATGCCAAGCTGATCTATGCGCCCCACGAACACCTGTCGCTGGCCACCCTGCCCGGCATGAAGGAGCGGACGATAACACTAAACGGCTTCTCCAAGACCTATGCAATGACCGGCTGGCGCGTAGGCTACATGGCCGCGCCCGCCGACTTCGTGGAGAAGCTGACCGAACCGCGCCACACATTGTCGATAAACACCTGCACCGTGTCTCAGCACGCGGCCCTTGCCGCCCTAACCGGCCCACAGGAAGAGGTAGAAGCGACCTTCAAAGCCTATGCCGAGCGGCGCGATTACCTGATGGAGGCCTTGACCGAGGCAGGCCTATCATACGGCGCACCGGGCGGCGCCTTCTACATCTACACCAACATCTCAGCCACCGGGATGAAAGCCAAGGCGTTCTGCGAAAATCTGCTGCGCGAAACCGGCGTCATGGTCTTTCCCGGCGATATGTTCGGAGAGCCCAACAGTGATTTCATCCGCATTTCCTACCTTCAACCTCTGCCAGTGATCGAGGACGCGATGGCGCGGATCAAGGGCTTCATCGCCACCCACAACGGGGCCGCCGCATGAGCAATATGAACCCCAACCAAGACGAAAAGTTTGTCGGCATTCAGGTAAGCCCAATCAGCTTCATCGACGAAGGCGTCGAAGTGGTACTGGACACGCTGAAGGACCGCGTGGGCGTGAATGTGTTGATGCTTGGCACCGTGTCGTGGCTTGGCCTGAAGACCGGCCGCAGCATTTCACATAAGCTGGATGGCTGGCCAGATCATGGCGTGCCCGAGGCGTTCACCATGAAGGGCGGCGCCTATTTCAACCCTGATCCGCGCTACTATTCCAAGACGCTGATTAAGGACTTCCGCGCGCAGGACAAAGAGATGGAGGGGATAGACATCCTGGATCTGGTCATCCCTGAGGCGCACAAGCGCGGCATGAAAGTCTATGTCGAGTTGATGGAGCCGTTCTTCAAATATGCGGGCCATGGGTCGGTCAACAATATCGAAATTCCCAATCTGGCGACCTGCATGGAGGTGGACGTTTTTGGCGTTCGTAAAGATGAACCCAGCACGTCAAATCCCGATTACCGCAACTGGATGCATGCGATCATCGAAGATCAGGTGCGCAATTACGATATCGACGGGATCATGTGGTGCAACGAGCGGAACTCGCCACTGGATCAGATGATGCAGGGGCAAGCGCCGGGCGATTTCTCGGAACCGTCACGCAATGAGGCCATTGCGCGTGGCATCGACGTGGAGGCCTGCCGCCGAGCGTGCATCGCGATGTATGCGTTCATGCAGGATGCCCTTGGCGGCAAGGAATTCGACGACGGCGCATTCGTCACCTTCATCCGCACCCTGTTGGAGCATCCCGAGTTGCTGATCTGGGAACGCTTCTGGCTGGAGCGGAACAAGGATCTGGACCGCGAGCTTTACGGTCTGGTCAAATGGTGCAAACCCAACCTGCCTTTTGGACTGAACGTCTGGAATCGCAATCATTTTAACCTGTTTCGCCGCGCCCAATGGCCTTGGGCGGAGCAGACAATGTATGCCGATTGGGTCAAGCCGATCACCTATCAGCACCAGTCGGGCGAGATATGGCACAAGGAATTTGGCTTCTTTCAGAAGACTATCCTGCGCGATTTCGACCCTGCAGTGGCGATGCAGATCATGGACGGGATATTGGGCATCAAAGGCTCGGGGCGTGACACTGTTGTGCAGGACGGCCTCGACCCCGATACCTATGTCTACGGCCAATGCGCCGAGACAGTGAAAGGCGTCCGCGGCAAGGCGAAGGTCTTCATGGGACTTGGGATTGATGCACCGCGCGTGCGCCCAGATCAGGCCAAATGCACCCCCGACATCGCCTATCGTTCGGTCATGGCGACGTATCGAGCGGGTGGAGATGGGGTAGTGCTATCGCCCAATTATGCCTCCATGAAACTGACCAATCTGGACGGTGTGTCCAAGGCCCTGACCGAGTTGGGGCTGAAATGAGCACGCTGGATATGCTGATAAAGGGGGGCGAAGTGTTGCTGCCCGATGGCCTTCACCGCGTCGATCTGGGGCTGAAGGACGGTAAGGTTGCGGGCATCTATGTCCCCGGAATGGCACCTTTGACCGCTGAAACGGTGGACGTAACCGGCAAGACTGTTCTGCCGGGAATTGTCGATATTCACTTCCATGTCCGCGCGCCTGCCTACCCTGAACGCGGCACTGTGCTGTCAGAAACCAGTGCGGCGGCGGCAGGGGGCGTCACAACGCTGTTCGAGATGCCGATCTCAAAGCCCTGCTGTTCGACACCCGAAGAACTCGCCAACCGCCGCGATCATTTCAGCGAAAACGCTGTCATCGACTTTGCGCTATACGCAGCGCCCGGTGACCTGACAGAGGCCAGCCGCGACGCGATGATCGCGCTTGGCTGTATCGCGTGGAAGATCTTTACCACGTCGCCCCCTGACGGCCGCGCCGATGAATTTGAGGGGTTGGCCTTCCCTAACGAAGCCGACCAATTGCGCGCCTTGCACCATCTGGCGAAAACCGGCCTGCCCGTCGTCGTGCACGCCGAAAGTGCCGCGCTGCTGGCCCATTTCGAAGCCGCTGCCCGAGGGCTCGACCCTGCAGACGCCGCCACCCATGGCAAATCACGACCAGCAATTTGCGAATCCGTGGCTGTGGCCAAGCTGTTGGCGATGAACATGACCGCGCGGGCGAAACTGCACATCGCCCATGTCACCAGCGCCGAGACCATAGCCATCCTGCGTGCCTTTACAGGGACCAGCGACTTCACCGCAGAAACCTGCCCGCAATATCTGTTCGCCACCGAACAGGACGTGGCCCGCGCCGGCGTCTACGCCAAAGTCAATCCACCGATCCGCCATCAGGCGGACCAAGACGCGCTATGGCAAGCGATTTTGGATGGCGTGATCAGCTATGTCACAACTGACCATGCGCCCTTTGCCAAGGCGGAAAAGCAGGCTGCAGAAGGTGATTTTCTGACCGCCCCCCCCGGCGTTCCCGGCATCGAGATAATACTACCCGCCATGCTGGATGCCGTGGCACAGGGCCGCCTTAGCCTCAAACGCGCCCATGATCTGATCTGCGCCAATGGTGCGCGGCGCTTTGGCCTCTATCCATTCAAGGGGGCTCTTCTGCCAGGCAGCGCGGCCGATGTCACGATTGTCGACCTGAACGCCGAGACACTGATTTCCGCCAATACGCTGCACACCCATGCCCGTGAGGTGGCCCACCTCTACGAGGGTCGCCACTTGCGGGGAAAAGTCGTTCGCACCATTCTAAACGGCAACACGGTGTTTCTGGACGGCGCTGTCACTGGACAACGGGGTGCGGGGGCTTTTGTGACCCCCAAAACCGGCACTTGACGCAAAACAACTAACAGCGGCCCGACCCATTTCGTTGCGGGCCGTGTGCCCGAAGGAACAGGTTCATGGCACCAGCCACCGAAATCATGCGCCCGACCGACACAGTCGGTTGGAGAAGTGGGTTTAACACGATCAAACGAGTTACCGCCCTGTCGTTCAAAACGCCGTGGATGGCCGCTATTGCGCTTGTCTCAACGGTGATCGCCGCTGGATTGCAATTGCTGGTGCCAATCCTATTGGGGCGTGCGGTCGATCAAACACAGCTGCTGGTATCGGACCCCGCGGGCGCAGAGACGGCGACAGCGGCACTTTGGACCACCGCCTTACTGGTGCTGATCGTGTGGGTTGCGCGTGGGATATTCACCGTCTTTCAGAACTATTTCAGTGAAACGGTCGGACACAATGTCGGATACATGCTGCGGCTAGCCTATTACGAAAAGATCCAGCGTCTCAGCTTCGGGTTCCACGACAGAACGCATTCGGGTGACCTGATCACCCTTGGCATGCTGGATCTGGAGGGCGTGCGAATGTTCTTTTCCACCGGCCTCGTGCGGATCCTGCTTCTGAGCATGCTGATCGGGATTGGCGGATTTCTTCTGTTGTCGACGGATGTTGTGCTTGGCCTGCTGGCACTCAGCTTTGTTCCGTTCGTGGGCTGGCGGTCTTCCGTTTCACAGCTGAAGCTGCGCGGCACATGGTTGGAGTTGCAGAACCGCCTTTCAGTGTTGAGCCGCGTAATGGAGGAAAACCTCGGCGGCATTCGCGTGGTGCGCGCCTTTGCCGCCAAACCGCACGAAATGGCGAAGTTCGGCGTTGCATCCGAAAGCGCGTTGGAAGTAGCCCATGAGAGGGTCGGTATCCGCGTGCATAACACCTCGATGATGACATTCTCGTTCTTGCTGGCGATGGGGCTATTGCTTTGGGTTGGTGGCGGAAAGGTGGTCGCTGGCGACATCACGGTGGGTACTCTTGCGTCGTTCCTGACCTTCATGACAATCCTGCAAATGCCGGTGCGGCAGTTGGGGATGCTGGTCAATTCCTTCGCTAGGACGGCGACCTGTGGCGAGCGGGTCTTTGCGCTTCTGGATCTGGATCTGGCCATCACCGACGCGACCGATGCGACCGAATTGCAGGTTTCCGAAGGGATCCTGCGCTTCAACAATGTTGGCTTCACCTATCCCGGCGCAGCCAAACCTACGCTGCATGGCCTCAGCTTCACCGCTAAACGAGGTGAGACGATCGGCCTGATCGGCCCGCCCGGCAGCGGGAAATCCACCATCTCTCACCTGATCCCACGCTTCTACGAGGTGACAAGTGGTGCCATCACCATAGACGGCCAAGATATCCGCAGCGTAACGCTGCAATCGCTGCGCAATGCGGTTGTCGCTGTGCAGCAGGATGCGTTCCTGTTCACGACCAGCCTTGAGAATAACATCGCCTATGGTGACCCATGGGCGCAACCGTCGCGGATCGCGGACGCCAGCGCGTCGGCGCAACTTCATCAGTTTATTGCTACCCTGCCCGCAGGCTACAAGACCGTTGTCGGCGAGCGCGGCGCGTCGTTATCGGGCGGACAGCGGCAGCGCATGACCATAGCGCGCACGCTGATGCTGCGCCCCTCGGTGCTGATCTTCGACGACAGCACGGCGGCGGTGGATGCCGGCACGGAACAGCGGATTAGGACGACCATTCAGGCACAGGCAAGCGAGCGGGTGACAATCATCGTGGCGCACCGCCTGAACTCTTTGATGCATTCGGACCGTATCCTGTTCATCGAGAATGGCCAGATCGTCGAGCAGGGCAGTCATGCCGAACTGCTGGCGCTTGGTGGGCGGTACCGGGCGCTACACGATCTGCAGATCCGACCGGAAGACACGGCACCAAAGGAGATTGCGCCATGAGCGAAGAGCTTGAGGTAGAGCGTGACGATGTCCGCGACAATGGTCGCCGCCCACCGCGCGCGGTGGTTGGCTCCCACCGGATCGAGGAAGAGATGTTTGGCCGCGTCTTCGACCGCAACATCATATTGCGGATCTGGGATTTTGTGCGCCCCTATCGGCGGCAACTGATCATCTCCATCGTGGCGGTCCTGCTGTTCACCGCCACGCAAATTACGATTCCGTTGATCATCAGCTATACCATCGACAACGGGCTGACGGCGGATGCGGCCGGACAAACGGCGCTGCGCACGGCGATGATCGCCTTCATGCTGGTCATCGGACTGAACTACGCCGCGTCTTGGGTGCAGGAAAGCGTGGTCGGCAAGGCTGCTGAAAACGTTCTATTCGATATCCGAGCTGCAATGTTTGATCATCTGCAGGACGTATCCCTCAGCTTTATGGACAAGACTGAGGTCGGCCGCCTGATGTCGCGCCTGCAAGGCGATGTGAACGCGATGCAAGAGTTTCTGGAAACCTCGGTGTTGTCGGTGGGCGATATCGTGCTGCTGTTCGGGATCATCATCTCAATGCTGTGGCTGAACGTGCAGCTCGGTCTGCTGACACTGTGCGTGCTGCCGGTTCTGTTCATCGCGCGGGTGGTCTGGCTGCCCCGCGCCCGGATTGCATTCATGGACGCGCACATCGCAAACTCCGTCACCAACGGGGCACTGGCCGAGGCGATCCACGGCGTGCGTACTGTGCAAAGCATGGACCGCCAGCAGGTCAACTTTGCCCTTTATGACGACAAGGCGCAGGCCACACTAAGGGCACACCGAACGGCATCTAAATACGCGCAGGTCATGGTGCCGATCGTCGACGCCCTGACCGGCATCGCCATGGCGATGGTGGTCGTGGTCGGCGGCTCGATGGTGTTGGGCCAGCAGCTCGAGGTCGGCGTGATGGTTGCCTTCCTGTTTTATATCCAGCGCTTCTTTGACCCGATCCGGTCACTCACCATGCAATATTCAGTGATGCAGCGTGCCATGGCATCAGGCCAACGGCTGATCGACGTGCTGGATGTACGCGTCGAGATCAAGGACAAGGATAGTGCGGTCGACCTGCCCCACGATATGGACGGCGCGGTGGAGTTCCGGGATGTGACCTTCGGCTATGATCCGACCAATCCAGTGCTAAAGCACGTCAGCTTCAAGGTAAACCCCGGTGAGACGGTAGCGCTTGTCGGGCCCACCGGATCCGGAAAATCCAGCGCGATGTCCTTGCTGAACCGCTTTTACGAAGTACAAGGCGGTCAGATTCTGGTGGGAGGACGCGATGTGCGCGACGTCACCCAAGCCTCCATCGGCCGAGAGATTGCGATGGTCCTGCAAGAGCCGTATCTGTTCAGTGGCACGGTGATGGAAAATATCCACTACAACAAGACGACCGCGACCGAGGCAGATGTGATTGCCGCTGCCAAGGCCGTCGGTGCCCATGACTTCATCATGGCCCTGCCCGGCGGTTACGACGAGATGATGGGCGAACGTGGCGGCACGCTATCGCTTGGACAGCGCCAGTTGATCAGCTTCGCGCGCGCGCTGGTGGCCGACGCTCGCATTCTGGTTCTGGACGAGGCAACAGCAAGCATCGACAGCTATACCGAGATGCTGATTCAGAAAGCTCTGGTGACGCTGCTGACCGGGCGCACCGGACTGGTCATTGCGCACCGCCTTGCCACGATCCGCGACGCGGACAAGATCATCGTGCTGCAGGCAGGTGAAGTGCTGGAGCAGGGAAACCACGCGCAGCTGCTGGCAAACAAGGGCCTTTACGCGCAGCTGTACAGCGTGAATTACGCCTCGTTCGACGATCTTCCAGCGTCTGGAATTGATACAGGCACGGTCCAGAAGTCCTAGTGTTCTGAGTCTGACACTTCCTACCTGTTTCCGCGAATTTCATCGAGTTTGTCCAGCGCGAGGCGTTCCCGGGTGAGGATATCCTCGGCGGTTTTGGTCCATTTGAAGGGCTTCGGCTTCTTGTTGTGTCGCGCCAGATAGTCGTAGATCGCGGCCTCAAGGTCATTGACGCTGGAAGAGCTGCCGCGCCGGATGCGTCTCGATGTGATCTCAGCAAAAAACCGTTCGACCAGGTTCAGCCATGAGGCGCTGGTGGGCGTGAAGTGCAGCTTGAAGCGCGGATGTTTGTCCAGCCACGCCTTGACCTCAGGCGTCTTGTGGGTGGCATAGTTGTCAAGGATCAGATGGACATCGCTCCGCGCGGGCACAGC
>Ga0222654_1000646_pt1 | contig 19896 bp, 16 predicted proteins | sample AntAcemetagen421_FD_179805 | JGI IMG/M metagenome (GOLD analysis project Ga0222654, IMG submission 179805) | Saline water microbial communities from Ace Lake, Antarctica - #421 | ecosystem: Environmental > Aquatic > Non-marine Saline and Alkaline > Saline | place: Antarctica: Ace Lake...
GTAGCTTTCCTGTTACGGTTGCCGGTGACGGTGTGGTGACGAAGATTGGTTGGTCCCGTCGTGGTGGAGGTCACACAGTCCTCATTGACCACGGTGACATTGTGACGGTTTACTATCACGGGCGAGACCGCACCGCGCTCAAGCGAAAGCAAAGAGTGGAAACTGGCGAGTTTGTTTACACCTCCGGCACCACAGGCGCTTCAACCGGAAACCACCTCCACTTCGAGGTCCGCAAACGCGGAGGCCGTTGGGGAAACACCCTCGACCCTGTCCCCTTCCTCACCGGCGCATCCGCCACAACACCAAACGTTTTGCCAATAACCGGGCGTTTCAACCGTGCAACGTGGACCGCATGGCAGACAGCTCTGCATGATGGCGGGTGGAAGCCTGGGCGGATTGACGGGAACCCTGGGCGCATGACTTACGCTGCTATTCAACGGTGGGCTGGTGTCACCCCTGATGGTGTTATGGGACCCAACACACGCAGAGCCGTGCAGTCCAAGTTAGGCGTGAAACCTGACGGCGTGTGGAACAAGATGACAATTAGTGAGCTTCAGAGGCAACTCAATGAGGGCATAATCTGATGAGAAAAGACCTACGATAATGGCGGGGTATCCCTCAAATGTAGGAACTATCACAGTTTACTCTGGAGATACGTTTACTCAAACATTCAACTTTTTAGAGAATGATGCAGCTATGGCGCTAGCGACAGACGGATGGACTGACTGGACAGCACACTACAGAAAAACTCCAGACGCCAGGGAGTTTGTGAGTTTTGCTGTTAGTGAATCCAATGCCGATTCTGGAGAAATCACTCTACAGCATGGTCTAGCCACAAGCAACACAAGGAAACCCTCGCTAGAGATTGACAATCTAAATCGACTATGCTATAGTTAATTATTAGACACCGTCCCCCTCTGTTCTTTTGATCATGGGGACGGTTTTCAAATCATAGCGGTATTTAAGTTTATACGGAAGAGAGACGATATGAGCAAACAAACACAAGACGATATTATTCGGGTAACAAAAGCAATGGGCGAATTCCTTGTAGAAAAGAATAAGGCCTATGGAGATTCCGCCCTCGATCCAGTACGAGTATTCTCTAAAGCAAAGACTACGGAACAGATTTTGGTCCGACTCGATGACAAACTGTCTCGACTAAAAAAAGGTCAGGAATACCTAGGAGACGACGACATTGTTGATCTCATTGGATACCTGTTCCTTCTGATGATTGCCAAAGAGCGTGAGTTCTAGTTGACACTTGCTACAGCATGTGCTAGAATATAAATAACAGTTCCCGCACACGCAGCACCAGCTACGATGAGCAGGCCATAACATTTTCCTCAATAACAAAAGGAAGTAGTCTGACAAACGGGGGTCGCTCGCAAGGGCCGCCCCCGTTTTTACTTTGGTTTGATGTGTTCGAAAATACCGAACAGTTGGGGTTATCCCCACATAGCGTAATGTCGGCTTTACCCTACATTAGGCCAATCTTCGAGGGTAATGAACAGTATCTCATACATTACCAAGGCTTTACTTTCTATATTCTTATACCGTTATAGTGATATAATTGTTTTATGTTTAAACCATTAATGCTCAGATTCCGTGGTACGGCGGGAGAGATGATTCCTATTAGTGCCACTGGAGGAAAATTTGTTTTTGAAGAATCTGTAGGGAATAAGATTTACAAAATTCATGTATTTAGAGATACTGGGAATTCAGTACTTACCGTTGAAAACATTGGGAACAGGTTTAATGAGCTAGAGATTTTGTTAGTTGCTGGCGGTGGTGCTGGAGGTGCGGCTGACAACGAAGTCGATGGTGGTGCTGGAGGTGGTGCTGGAGGAATGAGAATTGTCTCACAGACCATAACTGGTCCAGGAGACTACTCCATTGTTGTTGGACGTGGAGGAACTGGCAGCGGAGGAAACGGAAGATGTCATCCAGGAAACCCAGGGGGGAACTCATCCTTCGTTTCTTTTTCAGCCAGTGGCGGCGGAGGCGGCGCTCCAGCAAGGTCCTCTCCTGGTGGAAATGGTGGTTCCGGAGGTGGCTCAACCAGAAGTGCTTCAACAGTAGGCCTTGGAAACGTTCCAGCAACGACACCGGAACAAGGACACAACGGATTTCGGCACGGTGGCAGCACTGGAGGTGGAGGAGGAGGGGCTGGCAACGCCGCAACAAGCTATCCAGGAGGAGCGCCCCGAGCTACAACCATACTTTCCAGTGCTAATGCTTCGACCAGTTCTGTGGGGTTAGTCTCTGGCTCTTCTGTTTTTTTTGCTAGAGGAGGGCAGGGTGGCCGCGGCAGGAGTAGCTCTGGATATGCTTCCGGACCCGCAGGCAGCGGGAACGGTGGGGCTGGAGGTTATGCAGCTGGAGAGCGAGCAGGAGACTACAGACAATACATGCGCCCAGGAGCAAACGGCGGTAGCGGAGTTGTAATCATAAAGTATAGAATTCAGTAGCCCCCTCTGTGTTAAAATTAAGTAGGAGAAATAATGAACAACGCCCTTAATCTTTATGCAACCAAAGTCTTTTCTGAGCAACCTCTTGCCCTTTGGGCCCTTGATGACACCACAGACTATATTACACTAATAGATACCGCAAACAAAGATCTCTCTACTTGGTCAGCGATTGGGGCCAGTGTTGTTGATGCCACTGGAGGAGTCCCATTCTCAGAGGTACCCCCTAGATCACCTTTTCAAAACGTATACACTAGCGGGGTCGTCGAGAGCCTTCCAAATTCTGGAACGGTAACATTCACAAGTTCCGTAGCTATTCAGCCAGAAGATATAAACCAAGACCTAGGCTCCTTCGCCATGGGCGCATACTTCTTTACCTATGATAGAACAGCCAACGTTAGACTGGGGTACGAATATACGGATCCTGATACGTTAGCTGTTTCAGAGGTTATTCGTAACAGCATTGTTCCAGCTGAAAGACAGTGGGCCTTTGTTTCTAAGACTTTTCCCCTACCCGCAGAATTCCAAGATCTAAAGTTTATTATTGAAGTATCCTACACGCTAAATCCATCATCGCCATACGTCAGCGAATATGAGTTTGCCGTTAATGGAATAAACATTGGTCAATGGTCCGAGGAGTTTCATCTAGAGTCTTTGGGAGTTTTTCCAGAAGAACTTCCCTCAAATATAAACATTGATTCATACGCTGTCCCAGCCCTACCGTATGGACTAGACGGCTCTAATGGGTACTACCTTTCTCGCAACAATCAGCTTTTTGCCAAAAACTCTGGCCTGCCCCTCGTTCATGGAGCGTTCAACAGTACGGTTCTTTTTCCCAATGAAGACAGACCGTCTCTAATTCTTCCAGGTTTTGGCTTCATGAATGAGTCGGGACAATACAAAAGCTTCACTTTTGAGTTTTGGATAAAGATCCAGTCCAACGCTCAGGTCTCTAGAAAGATATTTGGCCCTATTGCGTCAGAAGATGGTTTGTATGTAGATGGTCCCTTCCTAAAACTTCGGGTAGGGGAAGGCATGGCCTCACACTACATTGGTGAATGGGATCGTCCAATGCTCATTGACATAAGACTAACATCAAGATCGGCAAGCCTTATTCTTAATGGGGAAGAGGTCATGTCTTTGGACATTGATGATTCTCTTATTGACTTTCCCGAAAAAATTGACGAGTCGGATAACGACCAGGACTGGGTCGGCTTCTATGCGTACATAGATGTTCCTCTTGTTCAGGTAGACTGTGTTGGGATTTATCCTTATGAGGTTCCAGCCATCGTGGCGAAACGGCGCTGGGTGTATGGACAGGGAGTAGACTATCCAACCAACATTCAGGGGTCAGCTCAGGCTAGCTCAGTCCTTATAGACTACCCCTTTGCCAATTATTCAAAGAACTACTCCTACCCCCAAATTGGTAGGTGGAGAAACGGAGTAATAGAAAACCTCGTACCTGATGAGCAACAGCTGTCTCTTCCTTCCTATACTCTGCCAACCATAAACTTTGATAATAAAACAAATAGCGAATGGTATACGTCTAGTGAAAACGCCCAGGGATTGGGGACCAACTTCATAAGCCTAAAGCCTGATGTTGGATGGGACGACACCAACGGACACATGCTTTTTGAAAGCCTAAATATCTTGCTCGAAGAGACAAAAGCTTTTTATGGAATATTTGAAGTTGATAGCGTTGGTCCAGACAAGCAAATTCTTTTTGAGCTGGTAAACGAAAAAAGCGGAGCAACCCTAACTATCGCTATAGAAGAACAAACAACTCCTGAGGTTGATCACATTGTTACCTACACTCTAAAGTCTATCCTTCCATCTGGAGGAACAGAAGAAGAGCTTCTGTACTATTGTTACCTTTTAGAAAATCAACAATTTCTTGTAGGTCTTCATATACCAAGGTTTGTGGAACAACACGGAAGAAGGCTTTCCTCTTTCTTTGGTGCCAAGCAAAATATTCGGGTATTTGTCGGTGGAGGATCTTCTCTAACTAATACCTTTAAAGGCAAGATGTACAGGATTGGGTTCTCTACCGAAAGAAACCTAAAGAAAATAGGTGGAGCATTTTCTGGCCGAGGAGTTCCTATGGACTTTGAAAATGTATTTGATAATTACGAAGACTTTATATTCTATAACGGTGGATCTCCAGACACAGAGTTCTGGAATCAATACTTAGATGGTGGAGATCCCTACGACTTTCCAAAAGTGGACACGCCGTCGCACCTGGCGAGCTACACTTTGTTGCCAAAGATAGAGTTAGGAAGGTACATTCTTGACATTGGGATTGATTCATATTGGGAAGACTACCTGCCGCTAAGTTACTTTGGTAAGTATGTAGCGAATGCCGCAAATGTCAAAAAGCTTGAGTTTGATTTCCTTCAACTAAATTTGGACTACCCAAGGTTTGCAAACTTTAGTGAGGGAAATTACGACAGCACAGGGTCAATGGTAAAAACCTACGTAACCTTTCAGTATTTAGCCGCGGGGTCAAACAAGACATACTCAAGCTTTCTAAATACAAAATTTTTGCCTAACGGAGGAGTCGTTCTTCCAGCGGGGGACGAATGGCTAGATACAAAGTATGAGGTGCTAAACGATACAATTATCTACGCACCCCCTGGAATAAACTTTAAGAGTCTTTCTATAAATATTCACATCGAAATGGGTATTCAGGGAATAATCTCTAACCCCGTCAGAATCAGTTCTCTACAGCTGGCATCACAGTCCTTAGGATTCTCTCCAAACAAAATTGGAACTAGGTTTGGCGCAGACATTCATCCTTATAGAAAAGTAGGAAGCTACTATGACTACAAGAACGTAAGTCCCTACAGCATATACAAAGGCAGCACTCCACACCTGTACCTGACAGGCAGTAGTGGAATTAGAATGCGCGGAGACTTTTCTACGTCTGACAACCTAGGAATTGCTTCTCCCATTAATAAATCTTTAAACTCATTCTTCAAGCTGAGTGCCGTACAGTTGGCTTTTAGGTATGATGAAAAGCTCTTCCCAGAAAGCCCCGTACAAATCTTTGAAATAGAAGACAAGACTAAGACCGTAAAGTTTTATCTAGTAAAAGAGGCGTCAACCGCTCTGCGTGGATATATCTTTGCTATCGACGGAAATACTGGTCAGGTAGATCCCACAATTCTTTATACCGTCGACGGAAAAGCTACAAATAGGGCTTCTATAAACTCTAATACCTGGACGGTCTTAGGCCTTTCCTTCCAGACACCCTTAGACTTCTCTCTTTTTGCGGGCGCCCTAAGAGTAACAAGCCCAATACTTGTAAATAATATTTCTTACTACCAGATCACGAAGAAGGAAGAAGAGCAAAGGTTCTCTTATCGAAAGTGGTATGCTGTTAGGTCAGAGCCAGACAACCCCTTGAACTGGGAAGACTGGGAAGACTCTACTTGGCAACAGGTGCTTTTCCTTACAGAGGCTAAGCCTTCTGTAATTGATACCAGTAAAATCTACAAGCAGTTCACTGGAACAGACAGAGTGGTGGTGCAAGACGAAACGGTACTCAAGTTTAACAACTATAAATACAGCATGTTCAAGGACGTTAAGTGGACAAGACAAATACTTGACTCAGCGTAATTCTTAATATGTTATAATTGTGGTTATGAAACAAAAAAAGCCTCGGTTTCCTGGTCAAGTCGGAGACACAAAAGTCCAAATTATCAAAGAAGAGTTCTCGAATTACGGAACTTACGTGTGGCATAAGGCTAGTGGCAAGGCTTTTACCGATGGAAGTGGTAACGCCTTGTCAATCGAGTCTATGAAAAATGACACAGTTCAAATTGAAAAGCTGGTAAATGCAGCAAGACATTACGGAGAAGCAGACGGAAAAGCTAAGTTTTATCCGAACATGAGAAAGATCTCAGAGGAAGAGCATAGCGAACAGCTTGACAGAATGCAGCAAGGCCTGATCCCCAGTATGAATGACCTGGGTGCCGTCATAGCGGCAAAGAAAACTCTAATGACTCACGGAGACGAGAACTAAAATGTCCAACGAAGATTTGGTCTATAATGTCGATGCAAGGATTGATACGCCCACTGAGTTCGAAGATCCGTTTAAAGACTCAGACCCTTTTGTCAAAAGCTGGGAAGATCTAAAAGCATATAGCGACCTGGACCAAAATTTTAAACGCCGCACATCAAGAATTGCCAAAACTTTGAGTATGCCCACCACGGATGCCTATCTAGACAGCGCCAACGCTAATGCAACAGGAATCGGCGGGGCAGAGTCTCAAGAAATTAATCCAGGAGACGTATTCCGTAATGGATACGGAATGTTTGATGTTATTACTCCACCCTGGAACCTTTACGAGCTAGCAAACTACTACGATACATCGTTTGCTAATCACTCGGCCATTGACGCAAAGGTGCAGAACATCGTTGGCCTTGGTTATGACTTTAATGTTTCTTCGAAGACAACTTTAAGGCTTGAAGAAAATACAGATAAAGAAAAAGCCAAAAAAGCCAATCGAAAGATAGAAAGAACAAAGCTTGAGCTTCGTGATTGGGTAGACACTTTAAATAGCGAAGAGTCTCTTTCCCAAACATTGTCAAAGTTTTACACTGACGTACAATCTACTGGAAATGGCTATCTAGAAATCGGAAGAACGACAGCTGGTAAGATTGGTTATGTAGGGCACATTCCTTCAACAACGATGAGAGTGCGAAGACTTCGTGACGGGTATGTTCAGATTATTGGAAATAAGGTAGTTTACTTTAGAAATTTTGGGGCTCAAAACCAAAGCCCAATGACTACCGACAAGCGCCCAAACGAGATCTTGCACTACAAAAAATATTCTCCCCTAAACACCTTCTACGGTGTACCAGACATTATGTCGGCAATCTCCGCCCTGCATGGAGATCAGCTAGCTTCACAGTTTAACATTGACTACTTTGCAAATAAGGCAGTACCTAGATACATCATCACCCTTAAAGGGGCAAAGCTTTCTCCTACCTCAGAAGACAAAATGTTTAGATTCTTACAAACAAGCCTAAAGGGTCAGTCTCACAGGACTTTGTATATTCCTCTTCCAGGAGACTCGGCAGACAACAAGGTTGAGCTGGACATGAAGCCTATTGAAAACGGTATTCAGGAAGCATCCTTCAAGGAGTATAGATTACATAATCGTCAAGAAATCCTTATTGCTCACAAGGTCCCACTTTCCAAGGTCGGTGGTGGCGACACCTCAAGCATTGCTGACGCTCTTGCTCAAGACCGAACATTTAAAGAGCAGATGGCTAGGCCAGAACAGAAGAACTTAGAAAAGATGATCAACAAGGTCATTGCTGAAAGAACAGACATTGTTGAGTTTAAGTTTAATGAGCTGACCCTCACAGACGAAATCTCTGAATCACAAATTGTTGAGCGTTACGTTAAGAACCAAGTGATGACTCCAAACGAGGCTAGAGAACGCATTGGACTTCCTCAAAGACCAGGAGGAGACGAAGTTTTCGAGATGAGCCCACGTCAGGCAACGGACTCAAGGGCCAATACCGCACGTAACCGAGAAAGAGATTCCGAAAGAAGTAATAACCAGTCTGACGGCCCCGCAACAGTTTCTGGAAGAAACGCAGCTGGAGAAGGCAACTCCTCTAAATAAGGTAACGTTTTTGTAACAATTTATAAAACACCGTATATACTAGTAGTAGTATGACTATATTCAAAGCACACTGGGACACACAGGGCGAGGACGTTCGCCTATCAATGCCGTTCTCGAAAGTAGACGTTGAGAGACGGACTGTATCAGGTTTTGCGACTCTTGACAATATAGATAAGCAACGAGACGTTATAACCACCCAGGCTTCGATGGAAGCATTCGCTAATTTTCGAGGGAATATCAGAGAAATGCACCAGCCTTCCGCTGTAGGCAAGATGGTATCCTTCAAAGAAGATAAGTACTTTGACCCAGAGACTAAGAAATTTTATAGCGGAGTGTATGTATCTGCTTATATTTCCAAGGGCGCCAATGACACTTGGGAAAAGGTTCTTGACGGAACCTATGCAGGATTCTCCATCGGGGGAAAAATGATCAAGTGGGACGACGCTTACGATGAGAAGATGGATAGTCAGATTCGTGTCATTCAGAAGTATGACCTTATAGAGCTGTCTCTTGTTGACTCCCCCGCGAATCAGTTCGCAAATATTCTTTCAATTGAAAAAGTAGACGGCAAAGATGTTCTTAAGGGCATCGATGCTGACACAGAGTTAGAAAATGTATTCTGGGATTCTGAGTCAGGGATGGTAATGATATCTGATAACGAATCACAAGAGCACCCATTGTCAGGAGTACAAATGAAGAACATCGGCTTCGTTGAGAAATCCGATGAAGACAAAAAAGACATAATAAAATTCTTAGTTGATAGTGCAAAAGGCACCGATCTATCTAAGATAACAAAGGAGGAAAGTCCTATGACTGACGAAACCGCTAACCTCGAAGAGGTTGTAGAAAAATCAGACGAGGTCGCCCCTGAGGTTGAGACCGTAACAGAAGAGGAAGGGCTTGAAAAAGCTGTTCCTGCGGAAGACGAGGAAGCAGAAAAAGCTAACGAAGTCCCAGCAGATGTTGCAAAGGCTGATTCCGAGGTTCCAGTAGTTGATGAAACTCCTGCTGCCGAAGATGAAGTTGCAAAGTCTGATTCCAATGAAGAAAAAATGATTGAAATCAACAAGACTTTTGCCGCAACTTTAGGCGATCTAACAGACACTATCAAGGCTCTCGCAGCTGATGTGGCTGAAATGAAGAAATCAGTAACTGGAGTATCCCAGGAAGTCTCTGCTGCCAAGAAAGAGATCTCAGAAACAAAGGGCCAGTTCGATGAATTTGGAAAGAGGTTCGATGCTGTAGAGCAAGACACAGCTTTCCGCAAATCTGGCGACGTAGGCAACGTTGTGCAGGAACAACCAAATATGGTTGCGAAATCCCTATGGGGCGGTCGTTTCCTCAAAAACACCGATTTATTCAGTTAAGAAAACAATAATCACTTAGGAGGTGACGATATGTCGGAAGATATCAAAAAGAACAACCCAGACGGATCAGGAGATCCTACAGGAGCTTATAACGCCGAGGGAGCTTTTGCTTCTGGTGGCATTGGTGGGGTTTCAGATCCTGGTGCAAACACACTAGGAAATATTCCTACAGCAAGCATGGGAGTGACTACAGGACCAAACGCTGTAAACCCGTCGGGAACCGCAGCTAGCGGTATTCTACGTCCAGAACAAGCACAGCGCTTTATCGACTATGTTTGGGATGGTACAATCCTAGCTAAGGACGGTCGTAGAGTTACGATGCGTGCAAACACAATGGAACTTGAAAAAGTAAACGTTGGAGAGCGTGTTATTCGTGCCGCGGCCCAGGGCGTAGGAAACTACACTAACACAGGAGCAACTTTCACAAAGGTCGAGCTTGGGACTACCAAGATTCGTCTTGACTGGGAAGTAAGCTCGGAAGCCATCGAAGATAACGTCGAGGGTGGAGCACTAGAGGACCACCTGGTTCGCCTAATGACTTCTGCCTTTGCGAATGACCTCGAAGACCTAGCTATTAACGGCGACAACACTACAGGAGACTTCCTGTCCATTATGGACGGATTCGTAAACAAGGTCACATCGGGCTCTGCACACGAGTCTGTAGTTACTGTCGAAGACAATGCTTGGACTACAGAGGTTATGCAGAATATCCTTTTGGCTATTCCTCGTAAGTATCGTGCGCTCAAGAACGGTCTTAAGTTCTACGCCGGTACAGACGTATTCCAGGGCATCGTAAAGAACAACGGAACCCTTGCAGACGCAATTGCTGAGGCATTTGCTGGCAATGGACCAGGCACTGAGCGTAACCGCCAGGCCTACTTGGACGGAAACGCTCAGACACTAGGTACAGCACGTAGTACTCGTGTCCTTGGTGTAGACGTTCAGGAAGTTCCTTACTACCCAGAAGGGTATGTCGACCTGACATTCCCTGCCAACCGTATTTGGGGTTTCCAGAGAGACATTACTGTAAACCGTGAGTATGTTGCCAAGAAGGACACAATCGAGTACACAGTGTACGTTCGATTTGGAATTCAGTGGGAAGAAGAAGACGCCATCGCATACGCCGATGCCGGAGCAGATTCCTAAGCTACAACTTAATAATGGAGGGAGGGCAGGGGCTTCGGTCCTTGCCCTTCTTTTATTTCTGGTATAATATAGAGACGACATAAAAAGGAGACAATCATGTCAGAAAAAAATGATACACAAGATACTCTAGAAGAAGTAGAATCAGAGGATCTTAGTTATGAAGAGCCAACTTTCGAAGGGTATGTAGAAGGCGGAGAGGTGGACGAGGAAACTAATACCTCAGCTCCAGATCTAATCACTGTGGAGGCCTCTGACAAGAAGCCAACAAGCGGGAAGAGTTCTTCAAATATGACTACAAAAGATGGTGTCATCGGCGCTAAGGCGGCAACCGCGTCCACCAAGAAGACAGTAACCGCTAAGCCTAAGGATGCCACCGTAGCTCTCTACTCTACAAGAAACGTATCTTGGCAGGGTGTAGGAAAGGTCATCATCGGTTACAACATTGTAACAAAAGCCAAAGCTGCTCACTGGCTAACTCGAAACCATATTCGAGAAGCAACACCAGAAGAAGTAGCTGGAGCCTTCGGGGCATAAAATGGAACTACTGAGGATCCCGAGTTATCAGACCGACGCGGTCATTGATGTGTCCAGCGCTTCCGCTGAGTTCACTTACACAATTATCGATACGTCTGATAATTCGGTGTCCACAGGGGGAGTTACGTCTACCGCAGAATCGACGGTAACAATTCCCTTGCCTTCTGCCTACGATGGATCTTACATCGTGAGCGTGGATGACGAAAACCACTACGTAGATGTAGTGAGACCATATGTGGACTCCACAACAAAGACAGGGAACCAGTCCGAGATCGAGGATCATAAAAAGCACGAAGAATTAGCCAGAGCAATCATAGACTCGGTCATTATTCAAGGCTTCTACTACAAGAAGCATCTGCTTGAAATAACAGGCATGGGCTCTGACTACATTCCATTATGGATGGATGCAAAGAAAGTCTTAAAGCTTTACGAAAACAACGTCTTAATGTATGACTCGGAAGATCCAGACTCATACAACACTTGCTACGAAATTACAAAAGACAAGACCGCAATTATAGAGTCCCAAGACACCGCGATTAACAGGCTTGAAGGGGCTCCGATCATTCTTCCCGCGGCAAGCTCTGATGCTTCTGGAGCCAAATATTCGTACCGAGGATTTCCCAGATCTTTTGATTACCAGATCTTACTAGCCGTGGGGTATCCTACGGTTCCAAAAGACATTGTACGCGCGACAGAACTGCTCATTGATGATATATCTTGCGGAAAGCTACAGTACACCGAGCGCTATATGAAGAGCTACCAGACTGATCAATTCAAGATAGCCTTTGACGATAAGGTGTTCGAGGGAACTGGAAATTTTATTGTGGACAAAATTCTTTCTAAGTACGCAAAGGCTATGCCTAAACTTGGAGTCTTATAGTGAGTATTGACTGCAACGATCCAGTGTACCCTCTACAGGCAGACATTCTTTATTCAGAGAATAGCCAAGGGGCTTACGGTAATGTTTCAAAAATTTGGACCATAGACAGATCTGTCTCTTGTGGACTTGGCCCCGCTGGCTCAAGATTTAAGGGAGAGCTAAATACAAATATAGATTTATCAATCGAGGCTGTACTTATTGGAAGATTTAAGGAAGACATTCGGTTTAACGAAGAAGAAGAGGCCAGAGCCCTGACAAATGTTCTTGTTACCAATGTAGTAGATAGAGACGAAAACTTGGTTTATATAGAGAGCTCTGGGGTAAGAAAAGATAAAGCGACGCTATTTGAGCTTGCTACAGTAACTCCTCATATTGGCCCCTTCGGCGGGGTAGAGTATTACAGAGTAATTCTCAGACGATCAGAGAATCAGTCGATAGATCTATGATTAGGGTAGACTTTAATACGACAACCTTCATGAAGGAAATGAATTCTATCATGGGCTATTCTATTGGGTTCCTTGAGGGCGCTCAGGCAGGTAGGAGAGAACTACTTGAAACTATTGGGGAAAAGACAGTGCAGTTTCTTAATGAGTTTATTGATTCAAATGCAAGAGTGAACCCCTCAGTCTTGCACCACATCTATGAGTGGAACCAAGAAGGCACACCTGGGGCCAGACTTTTCGATTTAAACTATTCAGCATCAGCAGGAGGGCTGTCCGTAAACGCAACCTTTAGACAGTCTACATCTGTACAGCAGGGATCGAAGGCTCCCTTTTATGATAAGGCAAGAATAATGGAGGAGGGTGTGCCCGTAACGATTAGGCCAACCAAGTCTAGCGTACTAGCCTTTGAAGATGATCGAGAGCAAGTGTTTACTAAGGGCCCTGTTACGGTAAGGAACCCAGGAGGCCCTGGAGTCGCTGGGGGACTCCAGCAAACAGTGGAGACATTCTTTAGCTCATACTGGAAACAGTCTTTTCTTCAATCTACAGGGATTGCGGAGGCTCTCAGGCGCCCCACAGAGTTTGCACAAGGATTCCCACAATCAAAAGTCGGAGGCAAGTCGAGAGGTTACGACGCTGGATACCGATGGATCTCAGCAATGGAGGCTAGATAATGGCAGTTCACTACCCACCCGTATTTATAAATAACTACTTGGCAGAAACTATTCCAAGCATGTTCGATTCTCAAAACTACTTTTCGGGGGCTATGAAGTTTTTCCCAACCCAGCCTACCAGCATTGACGCTCTGACCGAAGAGTTTCCAGAATCATCCGACGAAGTTTTCGCGGTATACGACAGAATGTTTAGACTAAGACGCAAGTCATTTCCTCACTGTAGAGTAGAGCAACTACTCTATTACTTCTACAAGACAGCGGGAAGCATTGAGGCTCTAATTGAGACAAGTCAGGCTGTTCAGGATCTACTTGACAACGGAGACGAATCGGCCACCGATCTAAACTATTGGATTCAGAAAAAGTATAACGCAGACCCTCAGACAACACCCGTATTGCCTAGAGAGATCGAGCTAAGGCTGTTAGACTACACTCAGGGGATGAATACCACACAGAGAAACGCCTTTATTACAGAAAACTCTGTGCCCACAGCCTTTGTGACCTTTGGCTCGAAGCAGTTCTTCTTACCATATTTCTATGAAATAAAGCTATTCCATCTAGAAGAGTCTAGAGATATTATTGATCTAGCTACAGCTAGAACCTATGCGGCCAACAAACTAATCTTAGAATACATGTGGCATAAGTAATCTTTCATTATTTTTAAAACGAATGCTATAATTGTATCGAGGAAACACGCCTACTACTTTAATGAAAGAAGAGGTAAAGAAATATGGCATATACACGAGGTTCAAACGCTAATATTATTGTTGGTGCCGCAGCCCTGTTTACCTATGAAGACGGTGAACTGAGTGAAGTTGACCTACCAGCGTTCGAAGATGGAACATCTTTTAGGGGTACTCTCCAAGATGATGCTTCCTTCCGTAACGTTGGATACACTATGAACGGTTTGGACCTAGAGTTCCAGCCTGACTTTGGTGAGGTTCAAGTTGACCAGCTACTTGACGTAGCAAAGCTTTACAAGCAAGGAATGCAAGTTAATCTTAAGACAGCTTTTGCCGAAGCTACTCTAGAAAACTTGCTCGTTGCTATCGCAGGCAAGAATACTGACCTGTCCGCCGCTGATGGTTCTGGTGATATCACTATGAATCTAAACGCTGGAGACATTGGTGAGTGCCCTGTCGAGCGCGGTCTGGTCGCAGTTGGTCCAGGCACAGGAGATTGCGCAGTTGGAGACGCCCTAGAGCGTATCTATGTTGCATACCGAGCACTATCTATTGAGAGTGTTACAGTATCAGCCAAGCGCGATGAGCCAACAATGTTTGAGGTTTCGTTCCGCTTGCTACCTAACGATGACGCTTCCTACGGGAAGATCGTTGATCGCACAGTACCTGCCGGTTCTTAATCAAAAGACCAAAATAAAGCGGTGTCCAGGATAAAACCTGGGCATCGCTTTTTTGGTATACTGGTTGCATGGCCACACAAATATACGAGTACAAAACCATAACATTGCTAAACGGAGAGTTTGTCGAGCTTAAGCCTTTAAAAATAAAGTATCTAAGAAATTTCATGGACTTTTTCTCAATTATAGCTTATTCCAAAAGCGACGCGAACTCTCTCACAATCCTGACCCACTGCGCGTTTATCTCTATAAGATCACAGTATCCGATGATATCTACAATCGAAGAGTTTGAGGAGTTGGTAGACCTTCCCACAGTATACCTAATCTTGGATATCACTGCCGGTATTAAGATTAACCCAGAAAAAAAAGAAAGTCTCAAGAAACAAGCTACGGACGAAAAGGCTTCCTCTTGGGACGACCTGGATCTGGCTCACTTAGAGTCAGAGCTTTTTCTTTTGGGCATATGGAAAGACTATGAGCAACTAGAGCTGTCCCTATCGATGCCAGAACTAACGACGACACTGACGGCGAAGAGAGAAGCGGACTACCAAGAGAAAAAATTCTTGGCTGCAATACAAGGAGTAGATCTTGACAAACAGTCTGGAAAGGAAAAGCAAAACGAATGGGAAGCGATGAAAGCCAGGGTATTTAGTGGAGGCAAAACTGACAACGCTAACGATATTCTCTCATATCAGGGAGTAAAAGCTCAACAGAATGGATTCGGTATTGGTATGGGTATGAGCTACACAGACCTAACAAAAAAAGCACCGACGCCCGCAGAGACCCCAACAAAAGGCTAAAGTTTTCAAAAACTAAAGCCTTTGCTATGATATAATTAGTTTACCAACTAACACGTTCTGGGAGGAATGAATGACGACTACAATAAATGAAGAGACAGAACTTACGCTTATGGATGGAAAGACAAAGATTAGGATGAGGCCTTTAAAGATCTCTCTTCTTCGTCCGTTCATGAAGCAGTTCGCAACGCTTGCCGAAGTGGCAGAAGATAACGACAAGTCTATGGACCTACTTGTTGATTGTGTAATGATTGCCTTAAAGCAGTATGCGCCAGAACTTGCAGGAGATAAGAAAGCGCTTGAGGAAATTATAGACCTTCCAAGTGTGTATAAGATTGTAGAAGCAGCCTCAGGAATTAATCTTGATGAAGTTGCCGAACTTATGAAGTAACAACGTAACAGGAGTGCTAGTGAATGGCTGACGTTCAAGCTAATATAGGCGTTGTAGTAGATACTACACAGGCCCTAGTGCAGATTAGAGACCTACAACGTAGAATCTCAGCCTTTCACACTTCTATGGCCAAGGGTGGGGCCCTTGCCAACGCCTCGTCGGGCCAGCTTAGACAAAACCTTGTAAACAACGTTAATGCTACTGGCAAGTTTTCGGCCTCAATGGTCGGGGTTCGATCTTCCACGGAAAACTTTACAAATTCCCTGGAAAAAAACAAGCTGTCTATGGGTCAGCACTTCCGTTATGCCGGAGGAGCCTCTAGAACATTTGGAAAGCTGTTCAGTAAAGAATTTAGTACCGTTAGCAGAGTTGCTACCGAAAGAGTAAAAGACTTACAGACCCAGTATATTAGTATGGGGAGGGATGCCAACGGAGCCCTACAGTCTATCAAGATCCGCCCCGTAGCTCTCGACACACAAAACCTGGGAACAAAAGTCCAACTCGCCGCTCAGAAGCAGCAAATCTTTAACCAGGTCATGAGACAGGGAAGCACCAACCTTCTAAACTTTGGTAAGAATACTCAGTGGGCTGGCCGCCAGCTTATGGTTGGTTTCACTATTCCGCTTACAATTTTCGGGGGACTCGCAGCTAAAGAGTTCATGAAGATTGAGGAACAAGTTGTTAAATTCAAGCGTGTTTATGGCGACATGTTTACGACCGAGGCCGACACGACCAAGGCCCTAGCTCAAATAAGAGAGCTAGCTGAGGAGTTTACAAAATATGGCCTCGCGGTAGAAGAAACGATTGGCCTGGCCGCCAAGGCTGCACAGATGGGTAACACCGGAGACGCCCTTATAGAGCAGGTTACTCAGGCCACCCGCCTAGCTGTTCTTGGTGGCATCGAACAAGAGGAGGCCCTAAATACAACAATATCCCTCACAAATGCTTTTGGAATTGCCGCAGAAGACCTAGCGGGAAAGATTTCATTCCTTAATGCCGCAGAAAACCAGACAATTCTATCGATTGAAGACTTCAACACCGCCATTCCTCTCGCGGGATCCGTTGTTCAGCAATTGGGTGGAAACGTAGAAGACCTTGCCTTCTTCCTGACAGCCATGCGCGAAGGTGGAATTAATGCCAGCCAGGGAGCTAACGCTCTAAAGACCTCACTTGCCCGCCTGGTAGCCCCAACAGAAGTTGCCAAGAAAGAAATGGGAGCCTTCGGAATTGACATTGTCGGCATCGTTGATGACAACGCGGGAAACCTAAGGGACACGGTTGTTGAGCTTGGTTCAGAGCTTGACAAGCTAGACCCTCTGTCCAGGTCAAGAGCTATCGAGCAGCTGTTCGGAAAGTTCCAGTTCGCCCGTATGTCCACTATGTTTGCAAACATTTCCAAAGAAGGGGGGCAAGCAAGAAAGGTCCTTGAGCTCGCGGGTAACAGCACAGAAGAGCTCGCCGTTATTGCTGAACGAGAGCTTGGACGAGTAGAAGATTCTGTATCCTTCAAGTTCAAAAAGAGTCTTGAAACTCTACAGTCCGCACTGGCCCCAATTGGTGCAGAGTTCTTAAAGGCCGTTCTTCCTATTGTTGAATTTGGAACTAAACTTCTTAAGATGTTCAACAACCTTGGCGATGGAGGAAAGAACTTTATCGTTGTTGCTACCGCCATTGCTGGGGTAGTCCTACCCGCTGCCTTAATGGGCTTTGGTCTTGTTGCTAACGGTGTTGCCAACCTCGTGAAGATGTTTGTTTTCTTGGGTGGGGCCTTCGGAAAGATCTCGGGACAGAGTCACGTTCTTGGCGCCGGTACAGACTATCTAACTCAGGAGCAAGTACAAGCCGCCGCCGTAGCTGCATCCCTAGGACAAACACACAACAACCTTATTCAAGTATTTACAGCTGAAACAGCTTCTCTTAATGCTTTGATTGCTACGTACCAGAGGGCGATTGTTGCACAAGGAGCTTTTGTTCAAACAGGAGTTAGAGGGGCAAGCAGAGGTGCCGCGACAACTAAAGTGACCCCTAAGGGGTATGCTGGTGGTGGACAGATCCTCGGAGCAGGAACAGGGACGTCTGACTCTATCCCCGCAATGCTTTCTGATGGAGAGTTTGTAACTACTGCCAAAAGAACAAAACAGTACCTACCCCTGCTACAGCTTATAGCTAAAGGTAAAGTCCCTGGGTTTGCTAAGGGAACCCCAGTGGGAAACGTGTCTGCGCCAACAGGAGTCGCTGAGCCCACGGTCGCGTTTGCCGGTAAATCTTATCCTGCAAAAAATCTTAAGCAAGCAGAGCTTTTGCAAAAACAGGCTCTCCGTTGGTCTCGAATGGTAGAGAAGTATCCTCCCATCCTGGGAGCGATTGAAGCAGCGTTTCAAAAGCTAAGCACATCAGTCGGCACGTCCAAAGACTCTTCTTCCAGAACCATGTTAACTCTTGAGGGTATGCAGTCGGAGCTAGAAGCTTCAACCAGCGGCGCCCAGCGCCACATGGCCAGGTCTTCTGACGTTTCTCCTACTCCTGGTTCTGGTGGAATGGCAAGAGCCCACGGCATGTCAGGGACGCTTCTAGACCAAGGTGGAAAGGCCGATCTCGCAAGACAGACTGGAAACACCCCTCTCGGCAATGCAGTAAGTCACCCAAGCGCTAAAGCTACTGCAGTTTCTGGATTAGTATTTGGAACTCCTGTTGGTTTTAATAACGGAGAGTTTACAGGCGAAGAAAGCGCCGAAATGATTAGGAACGATCCAAAAGAATTTACGGCTCCTATGGCAGATCTACAGGGCCTTGACGCTGGAGACGAAGCTTTAGGTAGATTTTCTGAAAACGTAGCTAGCCAACTAGCCGATGCTGCGGGTCAAAAAATTGGTGATGGTGAATTTTACGCAATAGTTCAAAAGGCAATTAAGGAAGAGATATCTGGCAGATCCAAAACATCTCAAAAGGTAAAAGATGGATTTAAGGATGCCCAAAAGACCTCAGCCATTCGTGTCACAGGTGGTCCGACTGAAAAAGACGGGGTAAAACTTCGAACTAAAGGAGAAACTTTTGGTGTTCCCAAAGACATGAGGGGTAAGTCAATTACTCAGTCAAGTGGGTCAACTGTAGATCTTTCAACAAAATCGGCATACAATTCAAAGACTACCAACCCAGCAAGCCACCAGAAAGCAAACAGGTTTGCAGAAGGTTTGGCGAAGAAAACCCTTAAGGCGTCTCCCTACGGACAGGCCAACCCAGATGCGTTTAGAGTACAAACGCCAAAGTCCAAGCAGGCCGAAGCTAAGGCTGGCGAAGCCGCAGGCTCTGACGCAGGAAGGGGGCTTGTGGATGGTGTAGAGGACACTCTCCAGATCGCTTCTCCATCAAAGAAAATGTTTGGGCTTGGTAAAAATGCAGGAGACAGCCTTGCCGATGGATTTGAGTCCTCGGAAGTTGGTCCAAAGGGCGGTGCTCCAAAGCTGCCAGGAAAGCTTGACGCCCCCCTCCCCCCAGCTCCAGATGTTCCAGTTAAAGGTATGGGGCAACGACTTAAAGATAAGGCAAAGGTTGTTGGAAATAAAGCTCTAGACGCTAGTCTGAAAACTGGTCCAGGTAAGAAGGTGGCAAACTATTTTGCCGAAACTAGCGGGGCTAATATTACAAATAGCAAGGGCGAGATTGTGTCAACCCTTCACCAAGAAGTAAAAGATCTTGGCAATGCCTCCGACATGGCAGCAAATCAAATTGACGAAAATACCCAGGCAGTAAAAGAAAACGGTAGTGCCTCTCAATCTACTGCCAACAATGACCAATCCGAAAGTCTTAATGACTCTATAGTCGATAACACCAAGGCTACTCAAGACTCAGCCGCTCAAAACGCTACCTTTGTCAAAGAAGACAAGAGGCAAAAGAGACAGGCCCGCGCTGGAAAAGCTATGGGGGCTCTAGGAACAGCGACAATGGTTGCTGGTATGGCTACTCAGGCCGAAGGAAAAGTCGGAGAGGTTGCACAAAAGATGGTTGGCCCTCTGGCGGCATTATCTGGTATTGCGCCCATACTGATGGCTTTGCCGTTACCGTTGGCCGCACTTGTTGCAGTTATTGGTTTGGGCGTTGGAGCATGGATGCTATACAACAAAACTTTAGAGAAGGCAAGGAAAGAGGCGTTTGAGCTTACCAGAGCTTTAGGCTCTGGCAAGGACGCAATTAAAAAATTTGCAG
>Ga0222654_1000647_pt1 | contig 19818 bp, 13 predicted proteins | sample AntAcemetagen421_FD_179805 | JGI IMG/M metagenome (GOLD analysis project Ga0222654, IMG submission 179805) | Saline water microbial communities from Ace Lake, Antarctica - #421 | ecosystem: Environmental > Aquatic > Non-marine Saline and Alkaline > Saline | place: Antarctica: Ace Lake...
TTAGGCGTTTATGTATTCTTGCCGACACCGATACAGGTTGTAATGAATTGATATGGCACTACCGATCAACATCAACGATTTGATTTTAGGACGGGCAGTTGAGTCTGAACGTGTGGAGTATAAGCGTGGCTGGAATCCTGGGCCAATTTATCGATCTATATGTGCCTTTGCGAATGACTTCAATGACATTGGGGGTGGATATATTATTGTGGGAATAAATGAGGAGAATGGCAGACCAATACTTCCTCCAATTGGCCTGAAAGAGGATGAAATTGATGGGATTCTGAAAGAAATGGTTGGGATGAATAATCTGATCAATCCAGCTTATCATCCAAAAATCAGTATCGAAGAAATTGAAGGAGCAAAAGTGCTGGTAATTTGGGTGTATGCCGGAGATAATAGGCCTTACGAAGTACCGGACGAGATTAAAGCCAAAGACAAGAAGCATAATTACTACATCCGCTATGGATCCAGTAGCATGAAAGCCAATAAGAGCCAAAGAGAAGAGCTGATCACCTTGAGTGGCAAGATTCCCTTTGATGATCGACCAAACTCGCAGGTGAGTTATGAGAAGGTCTCAATGCTCTTGGTGAAGGATTATTTGAAAAAAGTAGACAGTAAACTTTTGGAGTCTGTAGAGATACTTAACGCTGAGCAGATTCTTTCACAGATGCAATTGCTCTTTGGCCAGCTGGAAATGCTTCATCCTCGGAATGTGGCCTTGATGATGTTTACCGAAAACCCGGAGGTCTACTTCCCTTATTCCCATGTGGAAATTGTTCATTTCCCAAATGGTGAATCAGACCCTGAGTTTTTTGAGGCGCCGCCAATTAATGGCCCTGTGGATCAAATGATCAAACAAACACTGGATTATCTGAAGATCAATGTACTGAAGCAAAAGACAACAAAGATCAAGGGGCAAGCAGAGTCAGATCGGGTTTGGAGCTATCCCTATGAAGCCTTAGAAGAAGTAATCGCTAATGCATTATACCATCGGGACTATCAGACACGAGAACCAGTGGAAATCCGTGTCTACCCAGATCGCTTAATGGTGATCAACTATGGAGGACCAGATCGCAGCATCAAGCTTTCAGAGTTTAAAAGCGGTACTGTATTCCCAAGAAGATATCGAAACCGTAGGTTGGGAGATTTCTTGAAGGAGTTAGATTTGACAGAAGGTAAGGCAACCGGAATTCCTACTATTCGGAAAGCCATGGAGATAAATGGTTCACCGGAGCCAGAGTATCGTACCGATGAGGATCGTAGCTTTTTTCAGGTTATTCTTTCAGTTCATCCAGCCTTTTTGGAATCAACTAAAGTTCGGAGATCGAAAACTAAAGTTCGGAAGAAATCCACTTTCAGTTCGGAAGAAATCATAGAACAGTTCGGGGAAAATGCACTAAAAATTCTTCTTCTCATTCAGGAAGATGAAAAAATCACTGCTGCAGAAATGGCTCAGTCAATTGGAATTTCGAGTAGAGGAGTAGAGAAAAGTATCGCTAATATGCGCACAGAGGACTTTTTGGGTCGCGAAGGCGCTACAAAATCAGGAAAATGGATAATACTTATAACCATAGATGGATAAGGCATACGGAAGTTTGTCAGCGACGAAAAAGTAGGAAAGTGAGTTCGTAAGAAACCGATTTTGAGTTCGTAAGAAAAGAAAACCAGTTCGTGAGAAATCAAATGAGTTCGGAAGAAATCCAGTAACAGTTCGGAGGAAATTTAAATCAGTACAGAGAAAAATAGCCCAAAATGCCAAAGAGACTAAGAAGCGAACCGATTTATATTACCCCCCAAATTATTGGAGGATTAAATGAAGATGGAAATCCATGGGCTTTGGATGAAAAAACGGTAGAAGAATTAAACCCTAACGAACCATTTGATAAAATCAAAATCTATGAGAGACAGGTAAAGGAATGGTTTCTTAAACCTGCTCAAAATTTGGTGAAATACAAAAGTGAGAACAAAGGATTTATTGTCTTGATGATTTACCTTTCCTATTTTGAGGGAGTTGAGGAATACAAAACCGGTCAATCAAGCCGTAATAGAAGTGGTGAGTTCTTTCGAAATGGATTGACCCGAATTTATCTCGGATTATTTACTGACAGCCAAATAAACAGACTTTATACGGAAGCTCGCTGTGGCCTTTTTCACAACGGAATGGTAAGGGGTCAAATTATTATAAATAACTCCTTTGAAGAAAGTCTGTCTTTTCCTGATAATGGGACGATAAAAATTAGTCCTCCAAAATTTTTAAAGAAAATTACCGATGACTTTGATGCTTTTATCCTTTCCTTACGAGAAGATGATGAAGCAAGAAGTAGGTTTAGTGAGCGTTTTTCCAATATATACGGCTAATTGTAATCCATGAACTTCCCAAGCATCAACTTACAAGGCAATATCATCAGCACGGAGACTTTAGAGAAAATCTCCAAAGAAGAGATCGACTTCCAGCGAAGCATTGACTTTGGTTTCAAAAAAGGCATCAAAGTCCGGGATGAAGTAGGTCTAGCTTATGCCATCGCACGGGGCTACTGGAATAGCTTTCGGCTAAAAGTGTAGCGATTAAATCCTGAGGATTCTGCCACTACCGAAACCCGAAATTTCTGGATGATTCCTTTCTTGACTGAGTTAGGGTATACCGTTGAAAAAGCCAATCAGGAGAATATTAACAATAAGAGTTACGCAATCAGCCACAGAGCTCAGAATCTTGGACGATTCCCCATTCATATCGCGGGTATCCGTCAAGAGCTGGATAAACGAGATGCCAACACCCAAACGCGTATTTCAGCGCATGGTCTCGCTCAGGAGTATCTCAATGTGACCGACGATCACTTATATGCCATCGTGACCAATGGGAAGTTTTTGAGAATATTACGTGATTCCTCCAGACTGGCCAAGCTGGCTTATGTGGAATTTAACTTGGAAAAAATATTCGAAGAGGAACTCTTTTCTGATTTTGCAATCCTATTCAGATTGCTTCATGCCTCGCGAATGCCGCAGAAAATCGGTGAAGGCGAACATGCCATTTTGGAGCAGTATCATCAACTTTCCCTCGAATCGGGAAATCGTATTCGTGAAAATCTCCGACGTGAAGTCAAAAACTCGCTCGACCTCTTGGGTGCAGGCTTTTTGAATTCCAAACTCAATCCAGAATTTACCCAAGCAGTACAGGAGCGAAAAATCGAGGCCAAGCCTTACTATGACACCTTACTCCGGACCATATACCGACTACTCTTCCTCATTGTAGCAGAGGAGCGGAAACTTATCTATCCGGAGGATGCGAAAAACACCTCTCAAAGAAAAATCTACTTTGACTATTACAGCATTGAGCGGCTTAGACGGTTGGCCCAAAAACGGCAGTTTGTCGAAAAAGACAAGTACGATCTTTGGGAAGGGCTCAAGGCTACTTTCAAACTCTTTGAAGCCAATGGCTATGGCAAACCACTCGGAATTGCGCCCTTGGGCGGGACACTTTTTAGTGAGCAGGCTTTTTCGTTTCAGGGATTCTCCCTTCATGAACTGAAACTTACCAACGGCAACCTACTTCAGGTGATTGCCAACTTGACGCTTACAAAAACCGAACAGGGCCTCTCTCGCGTCAACTACAGTGACTTGGACGTCGAAGAACTCGGCTCGGTCTATGAAGGCCTTTTGGAACTCCATCCAGTATTCTATACAGAGAGTGGTTCGCCTGGATTTGGATTTACTGAAGGATCTGAGCGCAAGCTGACCGGCTCTTATTACACCCGGCACGATCTTGTCGCCCAATTGATCAAAACTTCCTTAATTCCCTTGGTTGAGGAAAGACTTCAAGGCTTATCTACCCCTCGGGAAAAAGAACAAGCCATTCTGGATATCAAAGTTTGTGATCCGGCAACTGGTTCGGGGCATTTTCTTTTGGCCGCTGCTCGGGTTTTGGCCTACTCTCTGGCGGTAGTGCGATCCGGGGAGGACAATCCCGGAGAAGCATGGATGGCGCAAGCCAAACGGGATGTAATCCAGAAATGTATCTACGGAGTTGATCTCAATCCTGCCGCGGTAGAACTCTGTCGGCTGGCACTATGGATTGAGGGGCATAACTCCGGCAAGCCCTTAAGTTTTCTGGAACACAAAATTAAAAATGGTAATGCCTTAGTAGGCGTGGATAGTTTGGAATTGCTAAAAGAAGGAATTCCTGATGGAGCTTTCCAAGCCACTGTGGGAGATAGCAAGGATGTGGTCAAGGTGCAGAAAAAGGCCAATAGTGAGTTTCGAAGAAAAAAGCAGTTTGATCTATTTATGGGGAGGACACACTTCGGGGAAGATTTGCATCGCTTCGCCGAGAGTAGCCGAGCCATCGATGCGATCAAAGGTGATAGCCTCTCCGAAGTGGAGCAACAGCAAAAGCGCTACGAGGCTTCCCGAGCCAATCAGGGCTGGATGAAGACCTTTACCGCTTGTAATCTCTATACTTACGCCTTCTATCAGCCTTACGCTGAGGAGTCCCGATCTTTCATGAATTCCGAATTTCTGACCCAATACCTCCAAAGTGCAGGTAGCCTGAATGCCCAATTGGAAGCCAAAGCGTATGCGCAGGGTGTGCAATCCAATTATTTCCACTGGGCATTGGAATTCCCGGAAATTACAGAAGAGGGAGGCTTTGATCTGATCTTGGCTAATCCGCCTTGGGAGCGAATCAAACTTCAGGAAAAAGAATTCTTTGGAGAGAAGGATGCCAAAATAGCCAATGCAGCTAACTCAGCTGCACGAAAAAAACTGATCGGTAAATTGAGTATCGATAACCCGGATCTATGGGAGGAATACCTGATTGCCATTCATGAATCAGAAGCTTCCTCCAAATTTATCCGAGACAGTGGACGATTTCCGCTTACTGGTAGAGGAGATATCAATACCTATTCGATTTTCTCAGAACTGATCGAGAAATCCATTAATACCGAAGGAGCTGCAGGATTTATCGTGCCAACTGGCATCGCTACGGATGACACCAATAAGTTTTATTTTGCCGATTTGATTGAAAAAGGACGGCTTGCTTCCCTATTTGATTTTGAAAATAAGAAAGCCATCTTCCAAAATGTCCATCGAAGTACCAAGTTCAGTCTAATTACTTTAGGAGCTAAAAAGGAGGGCAGACAGTCCAACTTTGGCTTTTTCCTGCATGATGTGCTGGATATTTTGAATCAGGAGCGGGTATTTACCTTGGGGCAAAGAGACTTTCTGAATATCAATCCAAATACCAAGACCACGCCAATCTTCCGAACGCGCAAAGATGCCGAACTGACCGCCAAGATCTACAGTCGAGTTCCTGTACTGATCAATGAAGCCAAAAACCAAAACCCTTGGGGAATTAGCTTTAAGAGAATGTTTGATATGAGCAATGATTCCCATCTCTTCAAGACTGAGGTGGAATTGCAGGAAATGGGTTTTAAGCTTAGCGGTAATCGTTTTAAAAGAGGGGAAGAGCTCTGGCTACCACTGTATGAGAGCAAGATGATCTGGCACTATGACCATCGCTTCGGAAGTTATGCCGGCGTGGATAGCCGAACCAGTACGCAGACTCCGACACCAACCTTAGAGAAATATCAAGACCCAAATTATTTGATTAAGCCTTGGTATTGGGTCGAAAAGGGAGAGGTGGATAAAGTGACTTCTGATAAATGGTTTTTAGGATTTCGAGATATTACTAATAGTACTAATGAAAGAACAGTTATTTCCACCTTCAATGGACTATCAGCAGTTGGGCATACTCAACCTTTAATTATCTCTTCTAAATCAATTTCTGATACAATGCTGCTATCAGGATTGCTTTCAGGATTAGTATTAGATTTTCTGGCTCGACAAAAAGTCGGGGGTACACATTTGACTTACGGTTATTTTAAGCAATTTTCTGTTTTGAATTTGGAGAGTATCACTGGTGAAGTACAGAAATTTCTTATACCGATTTTGAGTGAGTTATTATATACTTCATGGGATATCAAAGCCTGGGCAGATGAGCTTTGGAATGAAGCTGATGAGTCGCTTAGACAAGCGATTAAAAACCAATGGGATGAAAACCATTCCCATACAGGAGGAAATGAATGGGTACTGCCAGTATGGAAAGATGCCTATCCCGAGATCGAATGGGAACGAAAGGCAGGCTGTCCGCTTCCGCCCTTTAAATGGGATGAGGATAGAAGGGCTAAGCTTAAGGCGGAGTTAGATGCCTACTTTGCGCTGCTCTATGGTCTGGAGCGAGATGAGCTACGCTATATCCTCGATCCTCAGGATGCATATGGAGAAGACTTCCCGGGAGAGACTTTCCGTGTATTGAAAGTAAAAGATGTCCGCAAGTACGGGGAATACCGCACACGCCGACTTTTGCTCGAAGCATATGACCGTCTCCGACCGGATTGGGATATGGAGAGTCACTTGGTTCGGCTTCAGGAGATCTGGGAGGAGTGTCAGGTGGATTTGACTCCACAGTCTGCCCAGCAGGTAAATGAACCCCGAGCCAGCTATGGAAAAAAGAAAGAGACGGGGATGAAAGACTTATTTGAAGCTACGACTCCTTTGTTTGCCAAAGCCTCAGAGCAAAAGGTAATTGTTGACTCTAAAGTCACCATCCGAAACACTGACGCTAAGGAAATGAAATACATCATCCAAGAATCCGGTGAGAAAGGAACCTTCACCCCAGACGGCTACAAAGTCATTTTAGCTGATTCTACCCTTGCCCGGGCTATGATTGGAAAAAGAGAAGGAGATAGGTTTGAGTTTGGGGGAGAGGGATATAGGGTTTCGAAGGTGATAATTTGAAAAATAAAAACTTGAACGATGGTAACTAACTTATTTCCCGCTGAAAAATGTCTGTTTTCTGAAAAAATTAAGCCCGATTTAAAAACAGAAAACTTAATAACAGGAGATCCATACCCTAGAAATGGTTATCAATGGTATTACCCTTGGTTGCTAAATAAGCTAATTATTATGGATTCAAGCCTTTATAAAAAGGCTGAATTCTGGAAAGAAAATAAGAGAAAGGCTCTTTATCTGCTTCATAATAATATTTGGATAAAGGAAAAGGAAATGATGACCAGGGAAATATTTGAAACCTTGGTTTCATCTTCGAATATACCCGAAACCCCAATTGAGAAAATTAAAGAGCTTTTGAGTTTTCTTCTAAATAATACCAGATTTTTTGGCCAGGATACTTATTTTAAAGGGAGACCAGTTGAACCATTATGTTTTCAAATTGGCTTTGAATCAATAAATGAAATGTTTAATTTATTTGATGAGGCAGAAAATTTAGGTTGGATAAAAATTAAAACTTCCACAGATAGTGGTTCTAATGTCTCACTTACAATAGACGGTCACAAAATTGCTGAAAAGGAAAAAGAATCTAAAGATTCGAATATTGCTTTTGTGGCTATGTCTTTCGATTCTGAGATGATTCAGATTTACAATGAATGGATAGAGCCAGCAATTAAAGAATCGGGCTTTGAACCCTATATTGTTTTTAATCAGCACCCTGAAAGTGATGTTACTATCAATGATGCCATTCTCGCAGGAATCAAAAAAGCCAAGTTTACCATAGCGGATTTCACGCATCATAAGGCAGGGGTGTACTTCGAAGCTGGATATGCTTTAGGCAGGGGTCAAAAGGTCATCTATACCTGTAGAGAGGATCAAATCGGTACGGCACATTTTGATACCAGAAATTATCAGCACTTGATTTGGAAGAATGGAGCTGATTTGAAAAAAAAATTAATGGATAAGATTGAGGTTTTTATTAAAGCATAGGTAAATGAACTCGCGCTCAAATAACTGGAAGTTATTTTTTTTAATCACTTTAGGTATTGCAATTATTCCTGTATTAACATATTGGTGGAATCTAGGAACGGGTAATTTATCCGATGATTTCAAGGATTGGGTTGATTTTTCAACCTATTGGTCACCTTTCTTGGTGGTTGCATTGACCATTATTCTAGCTTATATTTCATGGCAGAGTTTGGAGTTGATGAAATTGAAAGAAAAGCCAATACTAGCTACAGAAAAAGATGACTTTTTTTTGATTAAAAATATAGGATCCGGACCTGCAATTAACATGAAAATATTTTTCTCTATTGATTCTTATGACATACCTGATACTGGAAATTCGTTAGTCTGGGATAAGTTTTTAAGTAAGTCGGGTATAACTGGAGCTCTTGGGGAAATAGCCGAAAGGGGAGAATTTCATTATATGGTACGATCAGTTAATTTGTGTACGCAAGAGTCCCTCACTATAAATTGGCAAAATTCAATTAGAAAGTTAGTGATTGTTTACAATGATATTTATAATAAATCATATTCATTAGTTATCGAAAATAACGAAAATCAGATGTTTGAAAGCGATATAGTTGGTATAGATCATCTTGGATTTAAAAATGGAAAAAAAATCCTTTACAGTAAAACTAAAGATAATGCAAATTACGGTCAGATATTTACAATTTCTGAAATCAGAAACATGAATATTTCTTTATAAATAATGCTCAACTATCATTTTATTGCTTATTGCACTGAAAAGACTACTTGTAAAATTGCAGAGTTGAAATAATTAAAAGTCATGCTTTCTAAGGATAAGAGTATTGATTCAAAATAATAATTTGGGGAACGGAATATTTATGGTTGGACTATGCTAATAGTAATGCCTTATTATTTCAACCAGCTATTGATCAAGTAGTGATATCTTGATCTTGTAACGGTGGATTTGATCGAAATGTTACTTGGAAATGCTTGATAAAATTAAGAATTGAAAATTGGATTGTCTAAAAATAACCCCTATGGCAAAGCAACAGAAAGTCTGTTGGAGATAGTTAATATAGTTGGTATAGCTGAATATTTTGAATTAAGTAAAAAGGCATATATGAATATATGGGCAGTAGGATCTTCTTTTGGTAGTACAAAGGATATGACATCTGAATTTCTAAGGGATAAAAACTGGTATGATGGTCATGCCGAAAAGGGTGATGAGAAATACAAAAAGGTATTGATCAAAATTGAAATCGGGGACATCTTGGTTATGAAATCAAGTGCTACCAAAGGAAAAAACCATTCTATTTCTTTTACTAAAGTAAAGGCTATTGGTAGAGTTATCACTAAGAGTTTCTATCATAGGTTCGATGTTGATTGGTTTGAAATGCCGGAATTACCTCTTGAATTTGATGGGATTTGGTATAGTCAAACTATAGAGCCAATTAGAGCAGATGCGGTTAAAGATTTTGTATTAAAAAAAATAAATATGGAGGAGAAAACATCAATTATTACACTGCTGCAATACAAAAAGCAAATAATCCTTCAAGGCCCTCCAGGCACTGGAAAGACTCGATTGGCGAAGGAGATAGCAATGGATTTATGCCAATCTCAGGAGTTAACCAATGATTTCATTCGGGCCTCATTTAAACCTGCAATGGAGCTTGACAGCTCATCTAAAAGCAAAAAGTATATTGTAGAATTAGTAGATGATATAGGGGTCACATTAAAGCTTGAATCTGGCACCTCTTATAGAATTCCGTATTCCGGTATACTCGAATCTTTTGCAAAAAAACTATGGGAGGGAGGTCTTAAGAATAATCAAGATTCATATAGAGCCGCTTTAGCGAAATATCTTTTTGAGATGAATAAGAATAGTAAGTCGGGAGAGTTTAAGCTTATCCAATTCCATCCAGCTTATTCTTATGAGGATTTTGTTAGGGGAATTGTAGTGGATAGCTCTGATGGAATCGTTTCTTATCGATCTGTGGATAGAGTATTTGCCGAGATGGCTCAAAAAGCTTGGCAGAATTACCAAGATTCTAAAAAGTCCCCTGAACAGCTTTCAAAAGAACAGGAAGCGGAAAAGTATCTGGAATTATTTCGGGATCACTTGGAGGATGAAATTGAAGCTCACGAAGGCAAATTGATATTGGAAGGGACGACCACCTATCTTTTTCAAGTGGAAGAAGAGGCAGTTAGATATACAGGAGATAACTGGAAACTGACAACAGGCCAGCGCCTCTTATTTTCGGATATCAAGACCCTATTCCTTTCAGAAGCCAATTCAAGAAAAGATGTCAAATCAAACCCAGGTGTTTCAGGTTTGGCTAAACAGCATTCCAGCTATTTTGTAAGAGTTTTAAATCTATTTAAAGAATTTGTTCAGGGGAAAAGTGTCTCCAATATTGATAAGAATTCTGTTGCAGAAAAGAAATTTGTCTTAATTATTGATGAAATCAATCGAGCCAATTTGCCATCTGTATTAGGTGAATTGATTTACGGACTGGAGTATCGTGGTGAGCCAGTAGAATCAATGTATGAGATAGATGGATCGAGGTCAATAGTCATCCCTCCCAATTTTTTTGTTATTGGTACTATGAATACCGCCGACCGAAGTGTAGGTCATATCGATTATGCAATTCGACGAAGGTTCGCTTTCGTAGATGTATTGCCCACTATTGATCCTATCAAAAATAAGCTTGCGAAGGGTATGTTTGAAAAAGTCTCTAAACTATTTGTTTCCAATTATGCGGAAGTGATCTCATCACAGGCCACACCAAAACGAGCGAATACCTTGATGGCTGACTTTAGGCCAGAGGAAGTATGGATCGGGCATAGTTATTTTTTGAATTCAGAAGGTAGGGAGAATGATAATGATGAGATTAAGATCAAAATGAAATATGAGGTTCTACCTCTTCTAAAAGAATATGTGAAAGATGGGATTCTGAGGAGCAATGAAGATAAGTTAGATGATCCTGTGCAAATGGTTCTTAAGGAATTGAATGGGCTATGAGACCATTTTCCTTGCGTGAGCATATTTCAGATTCTTTTGACTTTTCCGAGATTATTAATCCCCCTGATATACTGTTTAAAAAACGGAGAACGGATGGTTTATGTGCAGTATTCCGGACAGAGGAAGGTAAAATTGGGATTACCACTTCCTACTATGTTGGAGCAGATTGGATTCCAGGCCATGAGGGTGATCATTGGGTCTATGTAGAGTCTAAGCTAAATACCAAATTTGACGAGGATACAGGAAAAGAGCAGGAACCTCAGGAAGAAAAGGAGCTGGTTCAGATTGATGTATTGAAAATGCTGTTCCAAGCACTCGAAGAGCCTGAGGTACGCGAGCATACCAAGGAGCTCTTTGAAATCAAGTTTGACAGTCCTTGGATTCCCCTTCAAAAACACCAAGATTTGATCTCCCCTCTAATCATGATCCAATTCCTCAATCAGGTCAAGGATATCGTAAGAAAGGGCTTGAAGAAGAGTTACTACAAGGTTGAAAGAAACCTATACGCCAAGGTCAAGGGGAAAATATTGGTAAGTCAGACCATCAAGCAAAATCTGGTCAAGAACAAAAACCTGAACACTTATTGTCAATACGAGCAGTTTGGGGTAGATAGGCTGGAAAACCGCTTACTGAAAAAGACGCTTACCTTCATTCGACGATATCTCTCCACGTTCAAAGGATTGGAATCGGAGGCTTACTTTCAGGAGACCTTCAATTTTGTCCAACCGGCCTTTGAAGGAGTATCCGAAGATGTGCAACTCCATGAAATCAAGCATTTCAAATTCAATCCTTTTTATAAAAATTACGAAAAGGCCATCGAATTGGCCAAGCTGATTCTTCAGCGCTACAGTTATAATCTCCACTCGATCCAAGATCAGGAAACTATACTCACTCCACCGTATTGGATTGATATGAGTAAGCTGTTTGAATTGTATGTATTGAGGCTGTTGAAAAAAAGCAGTTTTGGATCAAAGATTAAGTACCATGAAAGAACCTATGGCAATGAAGTGGATTACCTATTCTATGACGAGGAAGAGTCATTGGTGATCGATGCGAAGTATAAGCCGGGTTACATCGGTAGAAGCCATCCAGGATTACATGCTGATATTCGTCAGGTAAGTGGCTATGCGAGACTTAGAAAGATCCGGGAGCGGCTTGGAATATCAGACATTAATTTACTTCTGGGATGTGTGATTATTTTTCCTGATTTGAGCTCAGGGGTTGATGAAATTGATAAGCTTACCACGGAAAATAAAGAAGTGGTTCAGTATGAAAAGACTTGGAAAGTGGGGATAAAATTACCGATAGTGAAACTATGATTAAGCCTAATTCTACTTTGTCAACATAGAAAAATAGGTAAAGAATTAGCAATGGACTGCATCCCTGGATATTTCGGTTGGTACCATGCTGTTCAAGCCCGAAAGTTGGGAAGATGACCAGGCCGGGAGGAAAAAAAGCTGGAATACAAAACCATGTGTACCATCAGACCAAACCACAGATGGCCTTGGTGATGGTAGTGGATCTAAAGTCAGTTAGGCAGCTGACTGACTAAATCTCGACATAAATTTGTTACAGAACCTTAATTTCCAAAGGTCTTCAAAAAGATGGAAACATTAGCTAGAACTGAAAACTTCCAGAAATGATATTATGTTTACATCAATAGTATGAATATTGATGTAAATGTAAAGACATAGAATTATGGCAACTGTTAGAAAACAATCACGCTCACACATAAACAAGATGATTGGGTTAAAACCCAGGTTAGAAACGGAAGCTTTACCAATGAAAGTGAATACATCCGAGATCTTGTGAGACGGGACCAAAACCAAAATGCAGAATTTCTGGCCACAAAAGAAGCTATCGAATATGGTTTCAAAAGTGGTATTAGCGAAATGAACGTTCCTGAAATCATGAAAGAAGTAGAAGACAACATGAGAAAGGATGGCCGTTTATAAATTATCTAATGCAGCAAAAAATGACCTTGCTAGCATTTATGAATAGGACATTGAAACTTTTGGTCAAAACCAAGCCCAGCATTGTTTATTGCAACTTCACAATCACTTTTTAACCTTGGCAGAAAATGTAAATATAGGGCGAGATGCATCAGAATTCTCAAATGATTTGAAACGCTTTGTTTTTGAATCCCCTACAATTTTTTACCAACCAATGGATTCGGGTGCATTTATTGTTTGAATACTTGGGCAACGAATGGAATACCAGAGGCATTCATAAGGCATCCAATTTACACGCTCTAGGCACAAAATTAGAAGGCGTTTATTTGAAATTTAGATTCTGCGTTTATATATTTTTTGGATAGCGCAAGAATTTCTTCCCAGTTAATTTTAGTAAAACTGCTTTTTTTAGCCTTAATAAGTTTGGCACGTATCCAGTCTATTCGATTTTCTCGTTCTCTTTTGGTATACCTATTTTTTCTTCTATTCCTCATTGGTCAGTGCGTTGATCAGGTAAGGATTGATGTAATAGTTGGGCCGGCCTTCCCGCTTAATCAACACCCCATCTTTGGACAGTTGATTGAGATAGGTAGCGGCCGTTTGTCGGCTTTTGAGCATAAGTGCCTCCTGCACGTACTCTATACGTGTGTAAGGATGGCTAAAGAGATGGTTGAGCAAATCCTGACTGTAAAATTTATAACTTTGGCGCAATACGTTTTTCAACTCCAACATGGCAGTCTTGATCTGCCCCACCTTGTTCAGGGTATGTAGGGAGGTCTCTTCTACCCCTCTGATCATATACAGCAACCATCCTTGCCAGTCTCCCCGATCCCGCACTTCCTGAAGGTGGTGATAGTAGTCGCTTTTGTTTTGAATGATATAGCGGCTCAGGTAGAGAATGGGAAGATCTATCAGTCCTTGTAATACAAGATAGAGAATATTGATGATCCGTCCGGTACGTCCATTGCCATCGTAAAAAGGGTGAATGCTCTCCAACTGAAAATGGATTACAGCCATCTTCACAATTGGATCCAGGTCACTCATCTCCGGATCGTTTATGAACTGCTCCAAGTTGCGCATCAATGTTACGATGGTATCGTGATCTTGCGGTGGCTCGTAAATCACTTCACCAGAACGGTCATTTTTAAGGCTGGTGCCGGGCAGTTTTCTGAATCCAGCATTATTGGCTTCCAGTTCTGCTTGTATTTCCAGTATGTGGTTGCTGGTGAGCATTTTGTTTTTTTTCACCAGTTCAAAACCTTGCCTGAGTGCCCCCACATAGTTTTTGACTTCTTTGGTTGCAGGTGTGATGTCTTTGTAGATGTTTATCGTGGACTTATACAGTTCATCGTGTGTAGTGATAATGTTTTCTATCTCGGAGCTGTCTTTGGCTTCTTGAAAAGTCAGTGAGTTGATCAAAATGTCTTGACGTGGAATACTATTCGCCACCCCTTTGAGCTGACCCAGTGCTCGATGCGCTGTAGTCAGGGCCTTCAGCACTGGCCTGGTTTCCAGGTCCTCTGCGTAAGGAAGTAGTAAGGGTTTCCAAGTCATGGTTATGGTTTATAGTATTAAGTTAGTGTTTATTTTTAACACTATTTAGATTAGTGTTAAAGTATTTTAATTTTGTTAACTCTATAATTGCGCTATGTGAAAAATTTCTCATTTTTTTAACAATGTTTCAAGCGCTGCAAGCTCCATACGGTTCTCATCCATCAATTCTTTGATGCCTTTCTCTCCGTCTTTTCCATTGATAATTTCATCAGCGGTATCGTATGCCACGATTTCATAGACGATCTCCTTGTAGCGCTTGATACTCAAGTTCCAGTCATTTGCCTCGATTTCTGAAGTGGGGACTAGGAAGGATTGGGCGGTTCAATGGTTATCAGCTTCTGGAGATTGGGTTAAAACCCAGATTAGAAATGGGAGCTTTACCAATGAAAGTAAATACATCCGGAACCTTATAAGGCGGGATCAAAATCAAAACGCAGAATTTCTGGCCACAAAAGAAGCTATAGTATATAACATTAAAAGTAGTATTAGCGAAATAATACAACACCTACTTTAAATGAACTGGCGCAATGGCATTTCTTTGCGTCTCTGCGAGCAATTTTTAAAGTTTTTTTATATTTTTAATTCCCGCTAAGACGCAGAGAGCATTTCTTTGCGACTTAGCGTCTCTGCGTGCAGTTCATCCTATAAGTTAGCAATTTTCCAAACTACCTCCAAAGGTCAAAACCTATTCTAAATACCCATTCGTTAGCAGATTTCGTATACTGCTCATTTTTACCTTTTGGAACACCCATATGGGCAAAGTTAAGCGTCTAGGATGGAGCTCGGGTTGTTTTTGAAAACGGTAGTTTTTTGAGTCACTATTTTCTGGAAAAAGGAAAACTTAATTCACGAACTTGAAATATAAAAAAATGAAACTTTTCAACACTTAAACAGTTAATGTTCTGTAAATTACAGTTTTTAATTAACATTATTTTTTTCTAAAATCTAACCCAAAAAACTATAAAAAAAACTAAATTGTTGGCCTTTTTTAGCCATGGTTCTATCTTTTTCCCCTCTTTTCTCACAGGGTATGGACTGGGATTATCCAATCCGTCCTGGAAGTGAATAATGGGCCACCCTGCCAACTACGGCAGTCAGAGTAGAAGCTATTCAAGTCCCATTGGCCGCTAATGTGATGAATGGACAAGCCGAGTTAAAAAAGCAGAATTGATAAAAAGGAAGAATTGAACAGATTCTTGTCAAGCATACGAGTGGTGAGCACTGATTTTGTGGATAAATTAATTAATGAAGTAAGCAAACTCCAGGAGGTTGAGATTAGCTTGATAATCTACATCCATGTAGCTGAGCCCATCCTCTTGTCGGGTAATCCCTACGGTAGATATCACCGTGTCAATGGGTTCTTGAAGATGTGGGAAAATGGAAACCTTGATAACTTCTACCATTTTAATTTCCTTTTCCTCCAAACCCAATAGCTTACCAAAACAATCTGCAATCAATAAAATAATTTCTTATATTTATGTCTTACCGAACCTAACTTAAATTTTTAGATTTTGGTTAACCACAAAATTCTTGAAACTAAAACTTATGGTAATAAAAAATTTAGCATTAAAAGGTGGGGGGGTAAAGGGAATTGCTTATGTGGGTGCGTTGCGAGAATTGGAGCTTGTTGGCTTGCTTTCTGGTATTGAAAGGGTAGCAGGAACATCAGTTGGGTCACTGTTGGCCGGAATGATATGTGCAGAATATACTGTCGATGAAATTGAGAACCTTCTCAAAGTTCATTTTGATTTAAAAAAATTTAAATCAGGTTGGAATCCCCTAAGAATTTTTAAAAAATATGGAATATATTCAGGAGATTATATTTTGGATTTTATTCACAACTACCTGAGTCAATCCCCAAAAAATCTTCCTTCAAATGTAACTTTCCGGCAAATGGAGGAAGCAGGATGCAAGGGATTGTTCGTTTTTGCCTGTAACCTAAACCAACATACAATTCAGGAATTTTCTTCATTCAAAACACCGGATGTGGTCGTGGCTGAAGCCATTAGAGCTTCCATGTCGATCCCTTTGTTTTTCAAAGCTTGGCAGTTCACCGGGTCTAACCCCAATGACCATGTCTATGTAGATGGAGGCATCGCATTTAACTATCCTTTGGGATTCTTTGACAACGAGCGCTTTGCCCCCGCACCATTTTACATGTGCCAGGAGGCCATTGGATTGTACTTACATGACAAAAAAAGCGATAAAATGGGCGATTTCGGATATTCGCAACCTTTGACATACCTTAAAAAATTGTTTGAAACTCTTTTGAACGTTCAAAATATCGATATTGGGTTTGAAACAGCAGAAGGAAGCCGGTCTATTAGGATTGACGGATTGGGTATTTCTGCTACAAATTTCAACTTATCAATACCGGAAATGGAACTGCTTATCCAATCAGGTATAACATGTACAAAAGAATTTTTATCAAAAAATGATTCTAAAAGTTAACGAATTATCTACCTATGGACCAAAATTCGACCACTATCCTTGTCCCGGTAATCAAGAATAAGGCTCAGGACTTATTGGACCTTCTTGCAGAAATCAAGGACGATCTTGAACATGGAAATCTTCCCCAGTTTGAAGAATTGAATATCATCCACTATGCAAGATGGGTGGTCATTGATCATGGTAAATCATGGATCAATGATCAAGCTGAGCGTACACCCAAATTACTTTTTGTCATAGATTACGATGGGAATGAGACTGATCTGCTCCAGCGATTAGGTACGGATTCTGCTGCCATCCTAGATAAGGTATACAGTTTATGCGAACATTTTCCATTCAATGAAAAAAGAAATCCGGAGTCTCGGCTGGCCTACTTGGCCAAACACACCATCAAAGACGCCGCAGTCTACATTGGCGCTCCGGGAAGAACGGTACAGCAGATCAAAGAGGAAAGAAACCTGAGGGATTTTATCAGGGCGCACCTTGATTCAAAAACGTGGGATAATCTATCCGCACAGGCCATCCATCAAGAAATAAAAAAAGTGGTACTCTCAAAGGATGCGTTTATGTTTCTGAATGAGAAAACCAAAATGCCTGGAGTCAATTGGTTGGGACTTGCTTTTCTTGTATTGGTACTTTTGATTTTGCTTCCATTGATCCTTGTATGGGTTTTGTTTATTCATTTTTTCTATGAAAGAAAAGATGAAAATTTTACTCGCAAACGGAGTCAACTGGACGACGAATTTATGACGGAGCTGGAAAAATACGAAGATTTCAAAAACCAGAACCAATTCACACAGCTCGTGGACATGAAGGCGGGTAATGCACGTCTGATTACCATTAAAGCCATGTTTCTACTGTCTAGAAGTTTGATCAGGTTTTTCTTTGTTAAGGGCAAGCTGATGGGGATACCTACGATACACTTTGCCAAATGGGTTATGTTTGATAAAAATAAAAGGGTGTTGTTTTTTAGTAACTTTGATGGCAGTTGGCAACAATACTTGGGAGACTTTATCGATAATAGCGGATGGGGGTTGACGGGGATTTTCTCAAATACCAAGGTGTTTCCAAAAACCAACTTCCTGATGACCGGTGGTGCTTATGATGAAGAGCGTTTTCTCGCCTGGAGCAGAAATTCGGAGCTTGTCACCAATGTCTGGTACGCTGCCTATCCCGATCTTTCCATCAAAAACGTTAACAACAACACCAAAATCCGCGTTCAGCTGATGAAAACGCTATCAGAACGCCAGGCAACCAAATTTCTCAAACTCATTTAGGAAATCCTTATGACCCCTCTAGAACTCAACGATATTCAAGGCTATCTAATCCGTGGCTATGCGCACATGATGTATTCACGTTTTGTGTATTTGCAGATAAACGATGCAAAGTCAGCAAAAAAATGGCTTGCTAAATCTTGGAAAACAATGACCACGGCAGAGTATATTCCGAAGAAATCGCTTATCTCCAACACCCATTTGAATATCGCATTCACGTATGGTGGTTTGAAGAAGCTTGGCTTGAAACCCGACACGTTGGGTACATTTTCCCGCGAGTTCAGGCAGGGGATGGTTTCGCCGCACAGAACCAGGCTACTCGGGGATTTTGAAAATAGTGCCCCTGAAAAATGGAACTGGGGAGGCCCCGGCAACACGCCGATACATCTTTGCCTGATGGTCTTCGGAAATGACAAAGAAAGCAATGATGATATTGAAAAAGATAAAATAGTCTGCATCAACTACTATGAAGAACTGAGTGCCCAATTTACCGAAAATGGACTGGAAGAGTTACTTTATATCGATGGGCAAACTCAACCTGAAAACAAAGAACATTTTGGATTTAGGGATGGGATTTCCCAGCCTATCATAGAAGATTCAGGCAGGATTGGGCCTAAGGATGATATCATCAAGGCAGGGGAATTTATTTTTGGTTACAAAAATGATTTTGGTGTTTATCCGGATACTCCATTGATTAAAACTGAACAGGGAAATCTAAATCTTCTTCCACCCGATGCCGAAGGTAGTGGGCTCAAAGATATTGGTCGAAACGGGACATTTATGGTGATGCGGCAGCTGGAGCAACACGTAGACACGTTTTGGTCCTATATAAATAATCAGACAGAAAATGAAGACGGAAGTATCAATGAAGCTGAAAGCCTCAAACTTGCCGCAAAAATAATGGGCAGGTGGCAAAGCGGAGCTCCAATTACGTTGTTCCCTGACAAAGATCCCGGAGTTATCAGCGATATAAATGATTTTGGCTATTCGAAGTTTGACAAAGATGGCCTTAAATGCCCTTTCGGTTCTCACCTCAGAAGGAACAACCCAAGAGACAATGTTGATGACCATGGGGTAAAGGAATCCCTGAAGCTCAGCAATCAGCACAGGATCATGCGACGTGCCCGGCTGTATGGAGAAATCTTTGAAGGATCTCCGACTAACAAAGCCCCGAAAGGAGAGGTAGGTTTGCTTTTTTGCTGCTTCAATGCCGACATCAGCCGACAATTTGAATTCCTCCAGTATACCTGGGCCAACCTGCCAAAATCAAAAGAACTCTATAACGACCCCGATCCCATCATCGGAGTTAAAGAAAAGCCATCTGCCGGAGAGCAACAGAATTTTACTGTACAGGACTTGCCCGTAAGCCGGACTGTCAAGGACTTGCCTAGAATTATTACCGTCAAGGGGGGCGGTTATTTCTTCTTTCCTTCGATCAGTGTATTGCGGTTTTTGTCCACGATTTAAGAAATGGGAAATCAGTCTTCCAAATAGGCTTTCGCATTATTCAAACCATTTTGCAGGTATTTTTTCAAAAACAGGGGGGTAAAGAGACTTAGAAATAACTTTGTAAAAATATTTCTGTAGGTAAAGGTATACACCCAACGCAACCTGGTTTTATCGTCTACGGTGTCAAACCACATTTGTCCGTAGGTTTTACGGGTAAGGTGCCTGAATACATCGCTGAATTCCGTCGTCTGATAGGCATAATGAGCATATTGACGAACAGAAATCAGTTCCTCCACCAAGGTGGCACCATCGCCTCTTTTTACCAACCGGTTATCCCCTACTTTTTCCCAGTTACCTCTCA
>Ga0222654_1000649_pt1 | contig 19794 bp, 17 predicted proteins | sample AntAcemetagen421_FD_179805 | JGI IMG/M metagenome (GOLD analysis project Ga0222654, IMG submission 179805) | Saline water microbial communities from Ace Lake, Antarctica - #421 | ecosystem: Environmental > Aquatic > Non-marine Saline and Alkaline > Saline | place: Antarctica: Ace Lake...
AGCTGCTACTTCAACAACGGTTCCCCACGATTGGCATTCCCCACATCGGCCAGCCCATTTGAGTGTCGTCCACCCGCATTCGTCACAGTGGTAGGGAGCCTGGGTTTTTGCCATACTTCGAGCCTAAGGCTTGCCTGCGACGCCATTCCTGCGAGAGCTGGGAGGTGTAACCTTATCTGCGGTACCGTGTCCGAGCGGCCGAAGGTGCAACTCTCGAAAAGTTGTGTGGGTGAAAGTCCACCGTGGGTTCAAATCCCACCGGTACCGCCGAGTCGTGTTTCGATGGTTGTGGCGACCTGCATCAGGCGCTGGGCGAGCCCGGGGATATCGTTCTCCACTTTTTCTTTGTCTCCGGTAAGGGCAATCGCCGCAGCGGGCCATCCTGTGTAATCCCGAATGACGGTGGCAACAGAGAAGAAGCCCGGTGTGATCTCTTCGTTCTCAATGGACCATCCGCGTTGTCTGGTTTGTTGCAGAAGGTCACGCAGATCCCGGACACTCTTAGGTCCGCGATTTTGACGCACGGGCAGAAGCGTTGATCCGTGAGGGTAGAGGGCCCGCATTTGATTCTTGGGCAAATGGGCGAGGATTGCGCGCCCCGTGGCGGTGAGGTGAGCGGGCAGTCGGACACCGACCTCGCTGACCAGCCAAGGCCCATGGGTCGACCGTTCTTCTACCAGGTAGATCACGTCGAGGCCATGAAGGACCGCTAAGTGGGTTCCTACCTGGAGGTCGTGGGCCAGTTGACGCAGCAATTGCGCCGACATGAGAACTAAGGGTTGCTGTTTCGCATAGCCGCTCCCAATTTCAAAGGCCCTTACCCCCAACCCCCATGTTCTGTCATCGGGAAAGTGTGTGGCGAATCCCCGAGCAGACAGGGCTTCGAGCAGCTGATAGGTGGTGGAACGGGGAATCCCGAGTGTTCGAGAGATGGTGGCGGCGGGGACTGGGCCTTTCCCGTGGGAAAGAAAATCAAGGACGGCCAAAACGTGCTCTGCGGCCGGAGATCCGCTCGACATCACGCAACCTCCTGTCTGATATACCGGACATATTCTTTACTGAGACCCAGTGTAGGGAAACCCATCGGGTGTGGAATCAAGTCATGAGCAAAATGTCGGGAATTAGCGTGACCGGTGGGGCACTCTCCGTGGCAGAGGTGGTGAAGGTCGCCCGCGAATACGAGGAAGTAACTCTTGACCCAGGAGCGCGTGAACATGTCGCGCGTCGCCGCGACATCATTGACAGCAAGGCTGCGGATCCGCAGGCTCACTATGGGGTCTCGACCGGATTTGGGGCGCTGGCCACCACCTTCATCAGCACCGATCGTCGACGCCAGCTCCAGTTGAGCCTCATACGTTCCCATGCGGCGGGAACAGGGGCAGAGGTCGACACGGAAGTGGTGCGCGCGTTAATGCTCTTGAGACTCCGCACGCTGATGACCGGCCATACGGGAGTGCGCCCAGAAGTGTGTGACCTCTACGCTGCGATGCTGAACCATCGTGTTACCCCGGTCGTGCACGAGTTTGGCTCGCTCGGTTGCTCCGGTGATTTGGCACCGTTGGCCCATGTGGCTCTCGTCGCCATGGGTGAAGGAGAAGCGAGAGTGGATGGGGGGCCCATTACCCCAGGTGCGGAGGCCCTGGCGGCTGCGAATCTTGTGCCCCTGGAATTGCAGGAGAAGGAAGGCTTAGCCCTCATTAACGGAACTGACGGCATGCTTGGATGCTTGGCGCTAGCAATCCACGATGCCACGTCTTTGCTGGTGACAGCGGATGCAGCTGCGGCTATGAGCGTCGAATCTTTGATGGGAACAGACCGGGTATTCCAGGATGATGTTCAGCGCTTGCGTCCGCATCCTGGCCAACTCGAGAGCGCTCGCCGAATGGCTCGGCTGCTGCGTGATTCCCCGATCGTGGCCTCCCATCAAGGACCCGAGGATGGTCGAGTCCAAGATGCATACTCATTGCGGTGTTCTCCCCAGGTCCATGGCGCGGCTCGAGCCACTCTGACCCATGCGACCGCGGTTGCCGAGGTGGAATTGGCCAGCGCCATCGATAACCCGGTCCTGACCGATGAGGGACTCCTGCAGTCCAACGGAAACTTCCACGGAGCGCCGTTAGGGTATGTGTTGGATTTTCTCGCGATTGTGGTGGCCGATGTTGCCAGTATCAGCGAGCGTCGCACCGACAGGTTTCTGGATGTTTCAAGAAACCAAGGACTACCGCCCTTTCTCGCCTACGAAGTGGGTGTTGACTCCGGCCTGATGATCGCCCAGTACACCGCGGCAGCCATTGTGAGCGACCTGAAGCGTCTTGCGCACCCTGCTTCGGTAGATTCCATACCTTCCTCGGCGCTTCAGGAAGATCACGTGTCCATGGGCTGGCATTCGGCCATGAAGCTCCGCAGCTCGCTTGACGGACTCTCCCGCGTGTTGGCCATTGAACTGTTGACGGCCTCGTGGGGGCAGTCGCTGAGAGCCCCTTTGATGCCGGGGCCCCTCACCGGCGCAATCGCAGCGAAGGTGATGACGGTGGCGGGTCCTGTGGGACAAGATAAGTTCTTGGCCCCCGTGATTGAGGGTGTCTACCGCCTTGTACGCGAGAAAAAGATTGCCGAAATAGTCGAAGGGATGGACTGATGAAAAGAACTGTTCGAGCTCCACGAGGGGGGGAGAAGACCGCAAAGACGTGGCAAGCAGAGGGTGCCATGAGAATGCTGATGAACAACCTTGACCCTGAGGTCGCTGAACACCCGGAAGATCTCATCGTGTACGGGGGAACCGGCAAAGCGGCAAGAAACTGGGAGTCCTTCGATGCGATTGTCGAGGCGCTCAAGAGCTTGGAACCAGACGAGACGTTACTTGTCCAGTCGGGGAAACCTGTGGGAATATTTCGCACTCATGAGTGGTCGCCGAGGGTGTTGATTGCTAACTCAAACCTCGTGGGTGACTGGGCCACCTGGCCGGAGTTTCGCCGGTTAGAGGCACTCGGGTTGACGATGTACGGTCAGATGACAGCGGGGTCCTGGATTTATATCGGCACCCAAGGGATCCTTCAAGGGACCTATGAAACTTTCGGGGCCGTCGCCCGTCAACATTTTGCTGGGACACTGGCGGGAACCCTCACCCTCACCGGTGGATGTGGTGGAATGGGCGGGGCTCAACCCCTTGCTGTCACGCTCAACGAGGGAGTAGTCCTGATTGTCGATGTCGACGAGTCTCGGCTGAAGCGACGAGTCGAGCATGGCTACCTCGATTTCATGACCTCAGACATCGATGAGGCTATTGATCTAGCCCTCGGGGCAAAAAAAGAAGCACGCGCCTACTCGGTTGGCCTGGTAGGAAATGCGGCAGAAGTTTTCCCTGAAATGCGACGGCGAGAAATTCCCATCGACATCGTCACAGACCAGACCAGCGCGCACGACCCTCTGGCCTATCTCCCCGCAGGAATACCAGTGGAGCAGTGGGAAGAAGCCCGGGACAAGGACCCTGAAAGCTTTACTGCCCAGTCCCGTAAGGCTATGGCAACGCAGGTTGAAGCGATGGTGGATTTCATGGATGCCGGAGCGATTGTGTTTGATTATGGAAACTCGATTCGCGCCGAGGCGAAGCTAGGCGGCTATGAGAGGGCCTTCGATTTCCCCGGATTTGTTCCCGCCTACATCAGGCCATTGTTTGCTGAAGGTAAGGGTCCATTTCGCTGGGTGGCTCTCTCGGGTGACCCGGAAGACATCCGCAAGACGGACAAGGCCATCCTTGAGCTCTTCCCGGATGATGTCCACCTGGCGCGCTGGATTGAGCGAGCAGGACAGAAGATCCGATTTGAGGGTTTGCCGGCGCGTATCTGTTGGCTGGGATACAAAGAACGCCACCTCGCGGGTCTTCGCTTCAACGAAATGGTGGCCAGCGGGGAGCTTTCCGCACCGATAGTCATCGGCAGAGACCACCTTGATTCGGGAAGCGTGGCTTCGCCGTATCGCGAGACAGAAGCCATGGCGGATGGATCAGACGCCATCGCGGACTGGCCGATGCTCAATGCGTTGCTCAATACCGCCTCGGGCGCGTCCTGGGTTTCCTTGCACCATGGGGGCGGGGTAGGAATCGGACGCTCCCTCCACGCCGGGCAGGTTATTGTCGCGGATGGAAGCGAGCTTTCGGCACAAAAAATCGAGCGTGTGTTGATCAACGACCCCGGAACCGGGGTTATGCGCCACGTTGATGCGGGCTATGACCGGGCAAAGGACGTCGCCCGGGAACGTGGCCTGAAGATCCCGATGGGTCTCGAGTGAGTGAGCCACTGTTACTCACTGACGTAGGCCAGTTAGTGACCTGCACAGGAACACCAGGGGCCGGCGAGGCCTCCCTGGGGATTTCTGTTGCTACGTCCGTGCTTATCCAGGAGGGACTCATTGCGGGGATAGGCCACGACGATAGCGCCGTGAAGGCCGCTCTCGCAGCGGGAGTCGACACACTGTCGATGGACGACCAGGTGCTTATGCCCGGCTTTGTTGACTCCCACAGCCATATCGTTTTTGGCGGAGATCGAGTTGCGGAGTTTAAGGCGCGGATGTCTGGTGCGCCCTACCTCGCAGGCGGAATCGGCAACACGGTCTCTGCCACCCGGGAAGCCACCACCCAAGCCCTAGCGACTAGTGCGGGAGCGCTTCGGGAAGAAATGCTCGCGTCAGGCTCAACGACCGTGGAAATCAAGTCTGGCTACGGACTCACCGTGGAGCATGAAAAAAGAATTCTTGAGGTCGCCCAGGGCATTACCGACCAGACAACTTTTTTAGGGGCGCACCTGGTCCCGGGCGAGCACGCGAACGACCCTGAGAGGTATGTCGAGGAGGTCTGCGGCCCGATGTTGGAGGCATGCGCCCCGTATGCGCGCTTTATCGATGTCTTTCTTGAAGCCGGGGCGTTTGATGCCCGCCAGGCACGACGGGTACTCACGGCAGGCCTGGCTCACGGGTTAATCCCCACTCTCCACGCCAGCCAATTAGGACCAGGAGAGGGCGCAAAAATCGCTCTCGAGGTGGGTGCCGCCTCGCTGTCTCACGGAAATCACCTCACCACATCAGATATCCAACTACTACGTGGAAGTGCGGTTGTCGTGACAGCACTTCCGGGCACCGATTTTTCCACCGCAGGAGCGTACCTTGATGTTCGACCTTTGCATGATGCCGGCATTACGGTATCCCTGGCCAGCAACTGCAACCCGGGGTCAAGCTTTAGCTCTTCCCTGTCGTTCATGATTGCTCTTGCCGTGCGAGAGATGAAGATGTCCCCGGCGGATGCGGTGTGGTCCGCGACTGCCGGTGGAGCGGCCGCGTTACGCCTGATGGATAGGGGACAAATTCGAGTGGGCGCCCGAGCTGACCTGATTCAGCTCCAGGCTCCGGATTACGCGTATGTGGCCTATCGCCCGGGGGTAGATTTGGTGCGACGGGTATTTCTCAACGGCGACATGGTTGTAGAAAAAGCTAGGGACGTTCGTTAAAGCCTGCCAGAATTTCCAATACTAAAAGGGCGGCCAGTCGGATAGTGCGCCCATCAGCAGAGTCCTGCGTTGCGTCAATTTCTGTGATGTCAAAAGACACAACGTGGGGGTGTGCGGCCAGTCGGCGCACCAGTGCCCTTAATTCATATGCACTAATTCCCCCGGGGGCAGACGCGGGGCAGGCGGGAACGACTGCCCGATCGCACACGTCGACATCGATGTCAACGTGGATATTTCCTCCCCCGCTTCCCGCAGTTCTGCAGGCCTGCTCGGCGATTTTTTCCACATTCGAGGCGGTGATGTCTCTGCGGGGAATAACAGTGATTCCTTGGTGGGCGACAAATTCTGAATATGCTTTTGAGTTCGCAAAGTCCGCGATTCCTACCTGTGCTACGTGGGGGCCGGGAAGCCCAAGTTCGAGCAGCTCCCGCACTGGGGACCCATTGCTCTTGCCCGCTCGCACGTCGAAGTGGGCATCGAGCGTGATGAGCCCGGCACTGTCCCAATCACTATCGAGACTCGCGGTGGCTACGGGAACTGTCGCAGAATTGTCGCCTCCCAGGGCGATGACCAGTGAGCTCTGGGAGGCTACCTTTCGCAGGTGCTCTATGGCGCCCGCGCGGTCACCGTCGGGATTCTCGATATCGCCTGCATCGGTGATGGTGAGACCTTCCAGGCTGCGGGTGCCACCGTCTTCGTGGTAAAAAGTGTGTGAATAGCGCCTGAGCGACTCTCGAATTGCTCCCGGCGTAGTGTCTGCGCGCGTGGGGGAGAGTGAGGTCTCATGCGTGGGGACACCGATGAGAACAACATCCGCATGATCCCGGTGAGCAGGGTAATCTCCGGCCCTGGGCCAGGAAGCGTCCTGGTAGACGGCGTCGGTCACGCCACTAGCTTACTTTGAGCCTCCGGAGGGATTTGCGCCGGGCATTCACTCAGCTAATCTGCAGGGGCTCCTCCGGTAGACCCGGTTGTGAGTGTCGTTGTCGCGGGCGACGTCGGCTTGGGAATCACCTTCGAGGCTGACGGCGGTGATGATGAGACGGGCTTTAGACATCCTTTGCTGCTGACGGAAAGTTTTCTGTGTCCCGAAAGAGAGCACCTCCGTTTCCGCTCCAGGCAAGCGCCCTCGTAGGTACGAGGGCGCTTGCAACAAGAAGCTAAATGGCGCCTCTCCCAACGCCTGGGCCTGAGAACAACCTGCCTCCAAAAGCTGTTGAATGGGGCGCCACCTTGCCAGCAGCGCCCCAAAATCAACTAGTTGAGAAGGCCTGTTCCTTCTAACCATTCCTGCGCTGCTGTACTGGCTTGAGCCTTTTCGTCACCCTCGACACGGGTGCGAAGAGCAATCAAGTCTTCCGTGGTGAGCGCTGCTGAAATCGCATTCAATACAGCTGCCAGCTCATCACTGTAGATGTCCGAGTTCAGAAGCGGCACTATGTTCTGCGCGGCAATCAGGTTCTCAGGGTCTTCCAATACGAGGAGGTTCTTTGCCACCAACTCGGGGGAGGTTGTATAAATGTCGGCAACCTGAACTGCGTCGTCGACAAGTGCCTTGACCGTGTCCGGGCCACCGAAGTCTTCGATTGGCACGAATGTCACCTCGGTGACTCCGTAGAAGGAGGCAAGGCCAGGTAGCCCGTAAAGAAGCTCAGCAAACTGTGGGCTGGCACCGAGGGAGAATGGTTCGATTTTTGCCAGGTCTCCAATAGTCACCAAACCAAACTCGTCTGCCATTGTCTGGGTGACTACATAAGCGTCTTTGTCCTGTGCTGAAGCTGAGTTCAAGACCTGGAAACCTGCTGGCACCTGTGTTGCAAGCGCAGCATCTACGTCGGCGGTTGACCGCGCAGCGTTCTCGGTGTCATAAAAAAACAACAGGTTTCCGTTGTACTCCGGCATCAGGCTAATAGAGCCGTCCTCTAGGGCTGGAATCGTGGTCTGCCGTGGTCCGAGGTTGAACTTCGTTTCCACGACAAAGCCTGCGTTCTCCAGTGCTAGCGCATAGATGTTTCCCAGGATTTCGCTCTCTGGAAACGAGAATGACCCAACAACAACCGTCGTTGGCTCAACTGCCGCCACGTCGTCGGTTGTTGGTGAAGCCTCCTCGGCTGGGCCAGCAGGTGCGCAACCGGCCATCAGGACCAGGGCTGCGGCAAGTACGCCCACAATCCGTGTTCTTCTATTTCTTACTGCGAACATATTTTTTCCTTCCATCGGCGGTGAGTTCCGCCACCGTAGGCGATCCGGGTGATCGTCTACGGACGTTGTGTGTGGGAGGTCGAGCCTCCCTGGAGCCCCGCCTGGTTACGAGGCGTTGCAGAATTGCCAAAACCCCGTCGACTGCGAGCGCGAGGGCAGTGACCAGTATCGCGCCACCCAGTATTCGGTCGTTGTCATTAAGCCCGATGCCGCTGGAAATAATCGTCCCGAGGCCGCCAAGCGAGATGTAGGAGGCAATAACGGTCGTTGCAATTACCTGCAGTGTGGCAGCTCGGATGCCAGCGATGATGAGCGGGAGAGACAGCGGAATCTCGATACGCAGGAGGATCTGCAGGCCAGTCATCCCCATCGCTGTACCGGAGTCCACAGTGTGAGGGTCCACAGATTCGACGCCGGCATATCCTCCCGCCAAAATTGACGGAATCGCCAAAATCACCAGCGCAATGATTGACGCCACAAAGGCCGCCTGGGTGAACGGAACCGTGGCGCCAACAATGAGGAACAGGGCCATCAGTAGGCCCAGTGTCGGAAGCGCGCGCATCGCACCAGTAAAACTGATCACAAACTGTCGACCACGTCCGGTATGACCGATGTAGAGACCCAGTGGCAGCGCAATGATCGTTGCAATCGCTACCGAGACGCCGGTGTACCACAAATGCTCACCAATACGCGCCTGTATCGGCAGGGGGCTGACCGATCCCGCGGCGTAGTTCGCAGGATCGAGGAGCCATCGGAAAGCATCCAAAAAGAATTGCATGACTAGGCTCCCTGCGCCCTTCGCAGTGTGCGAGCATTCGCCTGGAGTGAATTGCGCCGACTCCAGGGCATCAGCACTCGACCCACAAGAACGAGCACAACGTCGAACACAAGGGCAATGAGGAAGCTTGCCCCAATACCGATGAGAATCTCCTCGAGGAAGTCCCGCTGCTTGCCATTGGTAAACAGATACCCCAGATTGGCCGATCCAATGATGGCTCCCACGGAGACTAACGCGATCGTGCTGGCGGAGACCACGCGCAGTCCTGCGAGTAGCACGGGCCCGGCAAGCGGAAACTCCACCGTCCAAAAACGATTCCACGCGGAGTAACCAATCGCCCTAGACGCCTCAATTGCACTTGTCGGCACGGCGGCAAGTGCATCTGCCACCGTGCGAATCAAGATTGCAACGGCATAAATGGTGAGCGCAACAATAATGTTGCGCTCATCGGTGATTCGGGTTCCAAGTATGTAGGGCAAAATCACGAACAGGGGAAGGGACGGAATCGTGTAGAGAAAGCTGCCGCCAGCGATAATCCAGGATCGAACCGGTAGCCATCGATTGGCAATCCAACCCAGCGGCAACGCGATGGAAAACCCCAGGATGATGGGAGTGATACTGAGCGCTACGTGATTGCCCGCCAACCTCGCGACCAACTCGAAGTTATCAAATAGCCAGCTCATCTCGGGACGCTCATTTGTCAGCTTCGAGAATTCCTGCGGGCCGACCTTCGGCATCCACAACCAGAGTTACGCCATCTTCTCTGCGCTTGAGGTGCAGTGTGCGCTTGCCCTTGTCGGCACCAATGAAAGTTGATACAAAATCATCAGCTGGATTCGAGAGAATCTCCTCCGGAGTCCCTACCTGAGCAACCACGCCGCCGGCGCGGAGGATCACCACTTGGTCTGCGATTGCGAACGCCTCATCGATGTTGTGAGTAACGAACACCATGGTTTTGCGCAGCTCTCGCTGTAGTCGTTCAACTTCCTCTTGCAGCTCCAGCCGAACAATCGGATCAACCGCCCCGAAAGGCTCATCCATCAGCAAAATGTTGGGGTCGCTGGCGAGCGCCCTTGCAACGCCGACGCGCTGCTGCTGTCCGCCAGATAACTGGTCAGGATACCGACTCGCCAGCGATCGATCGAGCCCAACGGTGTCGAGCAAAGTGAGCGCATCCGCAAGCGCCTTCTTCTTGGGGACACCGTTAAGCCTGGGGACTGAGGAGATGTTGTCCGCTATCCGACGGTGAGGTAGTAACCCCGAAGCTTGCAGCACGTAGCCAATTTTTCGGCGAAGCGAGACGGGGTCCAAGTCCGCGACGTCTTCACCATCGATAAGGACGGTGCCGCTGGTGGGGTCTACCATCCGATTAATCATTCGAAGAAGGGTTGTTTTCCCGGCTCCGGAGGATCCCACGAACACCGTTACCTTGTGGGAAGGGAGTACGAGCGAAAAATCTTTAACCGCATAAGTGCCGTCAGGGAAACGTTTTGTCACACCCTGGAATTCGATCATGTCAGTCTCATCATTCCCAATTAGTCTGGCAAATCGCTCCGCTTTAGAGGAGTAAGAAGAGCAATCGTAGCAGGCACGCCTGAAACAGGAGAGTTCACGTCCCCCTATCTCCGTGGTGGGGAGTGTGTGAGTAGCGCCTGAGCGACTCTCGCTTCGCTCGCGGCGTAGTGTCTGCGCGCGTGGGGGAGAGTGAGGTCTCGTGCGGGGGAACACCGATGAGAACAGCATCGGCATGATCCTGGTGAGCGGGGTACCCTCTGGCCCTGGGCCAGGAAGCGTCCTGGTAGACGGCGTCGGTCACGCCATTGGCTTACTTTGACACTCCGGAGGGATTTGCGCCAGGCATCCACTCAGCCAACCTGCAGGGGCTTCTCCGGTAGATTTGTCTTCTTGGGTTATCGAGAGGACCGCTCATGAAACCAGAAACGGCATTGGGAAAGCAACTGCAAAAATTCAACAGGATTGCAGGAGTTTTTCATTTGGTCCAAGGGGCCGCGCTATTTTTTATTCTCAATGATGAGACGAGAATCCCCGTAATCACCCGCTTCTTTACGGACACCCCGGAAGGCATACGTCCGGAAAGCGACATCCTTTTCGAGTTTCCGGTAGCGCTCATCGCGCCCATATTCTTATTGCTCTCTGCTGTCGCACACCTCTTCATATCCTCCCCTTGGTATGTGCGCCGCTATGAGACCGACATCGCAAAGGGCATCAACCGTGCACGCTGGTGGGAATATGCCATCAGCTCCTCTCTGATGCTGGTCGTCCTGCTCATGCTGGGTGGACTCATCGAGATTTCCGCGATCGTGTTTATTTTTACCCTGAATTTCATCATGAACATGATGGGGCTGATGATGGAGATGCACAATCAGCTCACCCAGAAAACCAGCTGGTTCTCTTTCAACATCGGTGTGCTTGCGGGAATCGTTCCATGGATTATGGGCGGAATCTACTTCGTGGTGTCCACGAACAACATTGCCGATGCCATCCCGGTGTATGCCCAGTTTGGATTCCTCCTTACCTTTATCTTCTTCAACACCTTCGCCGTCAACATGTTCTTGCAGTACAAAAAAATCGGGAAATGGAAGGTATATGCCTTCGGCGAGAAGGCCTACATTGTGTTGAGCCTCACCTCTAAGTCCATTCTTGGATGGGTCATCGTGCTCGGCACGATGCAAGGCGTTTAGTCCAAGCCTCCGCTCCTGAGGTTGATGCCTTCACCGCTATCGGGTGAAGTAAGCAGCAAAAAACAGGGCTTGTGCGTCAACAGGCCAGCGATGGGAGGGGCACCGGGGGGGCTTGCCTTCCACCGGCGCAGCCAATTTTTGCGGCTAGGCGATGGCCTTCTTCACCAACCCAGCGATTTTCTTCGCCACCTCGTCGGTGAGGTCAGTAATGGCGTAGGACGTAGGCCAGAAGGCGCCGTCGTCCAGCTGTGCTGATTCTTGGAAACCGAAAGTGGAATAGCGAGAGTCAAATTTACTGCCGGCTTGGTAAAAGCAGATCACTTTGTCGTTGAGGTAGTAGGCCGGCATGCCGTACCAGGTCTTGGTCGTTATCTCAGGGGAGATTCCCATCACCAACGCGTGAAGTCCAAGGGCAAGTTTCTTGTCGTTGCCGGTCATTTCCGCAATTTTGCGTTGCACTTGTTCTTCGCCGGGAAGCTTCTTGAACTCGCGTTGTTCCCGTGCACGCTCTCGCATTGCCTCTTTTTCTTTATCGGAAAAAGCAGAACTGGACTTATCGTTATCAGCCATCGTGATCGGATCTCTCTCTGTGGTGTGGGACAAGGGTATAGCTCAGCCACCACACCTGATGACTTTCCCTACAGCGCTACGTCGCCCCCGAGGGCGAGGCCGATTGCCCAGGTCAGAGCGAGTGCTAGCGCGCCCCCAGACATGACTCGAATGATGGGGCGAAGCAGGGGGCTGTGTCCCAGATAAGCACCTATTCCGCCAGTGAGCCCCAGGGCAACCAACGACGCCGCAAAGGTCAAGGGGATCCTGATGGATTCCCCGGCAAGAGTGATCGCCAGCATCGGAAGCGCTGCACCGGCAAGAAAAGACAGTGCTGAGGAGAGGGCTGCGTGCCAGGGGTTGGTGAGTTGCAGCTCATCAATACCCAGCTCTGCCTCCAGGTGGGCGGCGAGGGCATCGTTGTGGGTTAACTCTTCCGCAACAGTCTTGGCTGTTGCCGGGCTTAACCCTTTTGCCTCATATATTTCGGTAAGCTCCTGAAGCTCCGCTTCAGGAAAATCTTTCAATTCTTGTCGTTCACGCTCAATCAGCGCTGCTTCGCTATCGCGTTGGGAGGAGACAGACACGTATTCGCCCAGTGCCATGGAGATGGACCCGGCAACAATTCCCGCGGTCCCTGCAATCACGACCGGAAGGGTTTCATTGGTGGCTGCGGCAACACCCACGACCAGGGCGGCAATGGACACAATCCCATCATTTGCTCCCAAAACTCCGGCACGAAGCCAATTGAGTCGGGGAGCCATATTGAGCGAATGCGGTTCAACACCGTGGGGAACGCTCATGCCCCAACCCTAGCCACGCTCGGTGCCAGGCGGGCACCATTTCTTCGCGCTCGAGGTGCCCGGACTGCTCGCAGCGCACCGAGGATGGCGACCAAGTCCACCACTTCTTGCAAGAGGGCCCCCAGGATGGCGGGGAGCAAACCGAAGGCCGCAACAATCATCAATCCCACGCTCATGATGATGCCCAGCCACACACTTTGCAGGGCAATGCGGATGGTGGACTGTCCGATACTGAGCGCGGTGGCAACGACTGCGAGATTGTCGACCAGAATCACGACATCAGCCGATTCACTCGCGGCGGTGGAGCCTTTTGCACCCAGAGCCACCCCCACATCGGACGCGGCAAGCACTGGAGCGTCATTGACACCATCGCCCACCATCATGACCCGTTTGGGGGTGAGGCCCTCCATGATGGTCACCTTGTCGCCTGGGAGGCATTCGCCGTGGAATTCGGTGATGCCCAATTCGTGGGCGATATGGGCGGTGGTTTCCCTACTATCTCCCGACACCATGGCAAGACGCGTGACGCCTAGGCGCGTGAGTTCGCCCAGGACAGCAGGGGCTTCTTGGCGCAACACATCTTTGAGCACGACATGGCCGGCAAAGGCGCCATCGACTGCGACATACACCACCGTTTCCCCGGCCTGGATGTCGTAGTACTCGATGTCAGGTGCCGAGAGCGCCACAAAGGCTGGCTTGCCGACCAGGACTGTTTTCCCCTGAATATCGGCGGTGACGCCATCGGTGGCGATTTCTTCTGCCCGTGTTGACTCGTGGAGGACGAGACCATCAGCGTGTGCTTTTTCGACAATGGCCCTGGCGAGAACGTGGGAGGAATACTGCTCCGCGCTCGCTACTAGGGAGAGTAGTTCCTCTGTCGTGCTCAGCGGTCCTTGAGGGACAACTTTCACTACCTCGGGTTCGCCGTGGGTGAGGGTTCCTGTTTTATCAAAAGCGACCGTTTTGACTTGGGATAAGCGCTCGAGCGTTCCGGCGTCTTTGATGACGACCCCGGCCTTGGCGGCCCTCGACATTCCACCCATGAAAGCCACCGGTGCAGCAATCAGAAGGGGGCAGGGGGTGGCAACAACCAATACTTCGGCAAACCGAACAGGATCACCGCTGACGATCCACGCGGTGATAGCGATGGCATACGCGACCACTGTGAAAGGTATCGCGTAGCGATCGGCTAGTCGGACCAGCGGAGCTTTCGACTTGGTCGCTTCCTCCACCAAACCCACGATGCGTTGGTATTCACTCTCCCCGGCGATCTGGGTGGCAACCATTTCCACCGCCACAGAACCATTCAGGGAACCGCTCAGAATACGGTCTCCTGCACCGAGGCGCACGGGCAGGCTTTCCCCTGTGAGGGAAGCTTCATCAAACTCGCCGGCATCACTGACTAATTCACCATCGACTGGTACGACCTCTGAGGGCCTCACGATCAGTCGGTCGCCGATGACGATTTCATCGGCGGGGGTGTCCCGGATGGAGCCATCTGCTTCAAGGCGATGAGCACTTTGGGGAATCCTGTCAAAAAGGCTTGTCAGTTCCCGTTGCGCGCGATGCGCTGCGGCGTCCTCAAGGGCTTCCCCACCCGTCAACATCAGGACAATGATGAGGCTGGCCCAGAATTCTCCCACCAGCAGCGTGGCAACAATCGCCGTCACCGCCAGGACGTCCAACCCCCAGTGACCTCGAAGAATTGAGCGCACCATTTGGATGCCTTGGAGCAGAGCAATGAACGCGGCAAAGCCTGTGACAATCCATCGGGTGAAGTCTCCCCCCAGGAGATTCTGGGTGGCAAGCCCCACTGCGCCTACTCCCAGTGCGATGAGGACGTAGGGGTAGCGCCGAGCCATTGCCAGCACCTGTGTCATAGACAGGATTCTGCCACGCTCTCTGTCTTTTGGGCACGCCTGGGCGGTCGTTAGAATTGAAGCAAACAAAAGGATGTCGCCATGTGGATTACGTCGCTTCTCCAGCGCTTGGCCAGTTCGTTGCGCGCGCTGATTACCGAGCTGCCTCGTCCTGTTTCCTACCTGGGGCTCAGTGTTCTGTTGGTGATGGTCACGGGCGTGATTGTGCACAGCGTTGCTCCCCCGAAGCCCCTGATTGTCCTGTCTGATTCTGGAATATTTGCCGAAGGGTCTGAATTTTCCGGCGACAGCAGCCTCTACGTTCACGTCGAATACCAAGCCGGAGACCAACTTTCCCAAGAGACGGGAACAGGTCCCGTCTTTGAGATGATTCTGAAGGGCACACCCGAGGGGGTTCTTGCCACTCTCGGTGACGTTTTCGATGTCGAGGGGGAAGCGTCCCAGAGCGATTACTATTCTTCAGATTGGCCCGGACACGCGCTGGGAGCGGAAGACTGGAGCGGGCCCAGCCTGGTGTTGACCTGGAATGGGTCGGGGTCTTGGTACTACTCTGATCCCGCTGCCTACCCGGAACCACTCTGTGAAGAAGTACCTGCCCCGGAAGGGTCTGATGAGCTTCCCGGGTGGGAATGTGTCCAGGCGGATCCCGACTTACCCCTGCCGAGCGCAGCCGATGCTCAAACGATGGCCTTGGACATGTTTCGACAAGCGGGTCTCGAGGCTGAATTGGACGATGTGCACATTCTGACCAATGACGAATGGGGCGTGGGTGTCAGTATCGCTTCACAAGTAAATGGTCAGGACACGGCGCTGGAATGGACGATGTTCTGGGCGCCCGGCCCAGTCCTCGCCTCCGCGTCGGGGCACAGTTCTGAAGCGGTGTATCGGGGGGAATATGAAACCATCAGCCCGTATCAGGCGGTAGAGCGGCTCGCTTCGGGAAGTTGGTGGGGTGCTCCGTCGGTGGACTACGACCATCTAGACGGTGGGTTCCATTCCCACGATGGTCCTCTGGTCATGGATGGATCCCTGGGAGCCGAGCCACTGAGAATTATCTCCTCCACCACAACCTCGCTCCTGGTGTGGGATTCCAACGGGGGCCAGTGGATTGTTCCAGGCTTCTTCCTTTCCTATGGCGAGGAAGAATGGGAACGATCTGCGGTCGTATCCCTCAGTGACGAGGTTCTACAGTTTGAAGACACGGTTGCGCCCCCAAGTCTTCCGCAGCGAGAAGACGCTCGAGGAGGGGATTAGCAATAATGAACTCACAACGGGTTGTGGGAAACCGAAGCATCTTCCCACTGGGTTTGGGATGTATGAATGTGTCTTGGCCAGGGGGTGCCGCTACAGACCCTGCCCGTCTCGTTGACAGCGCTATTGCAGGAATCCACGCGGGTTTGGATGCGGGTGTCAGGCTTCTTGACACGGCAGATATCTATGCACCGGCGTGGAACGAGATCGGACACAACGAATTGTTCGTTGCGCATGCACTCGCAACCTGGAGTGCCCCCGCCGAGACGAAAAAATCTGTGCTTGTCGCTACTAAAGGCGGGATTACCCGCGCTGATGGCGAGGTATGGGGACGAGATGGCTCCAGGGAACATCTCGTTCGAGCGGCAGAAGCCTCCCGAGAGTGCTTGGGTGTGAATACGATTCAGCTCTGGCAGCACCACAGGCTGGATGCGTCTCTCGACTTTGAAACCCAGGTGGAAAACGTTGGTGAGCTGAAATCCCGGGGGATTGTCGATCGGGTTGGCGTGAGTAACTACAGCGCCCAGCAGTTACGCAGGGCCATCGATCTGCTTGGCAGCCCCGAACAGGGTGGAATCGTCTCGATTCAAAATGAGTTCTCTCCCCTCTATCGTCACGACCTCGACGTTCTGGAGGTCTGCGAAGAGTTTGGCGTGGCTTTTTTGCCTTGGTCACCGTTGGGAGGCTCGAAGAAGGTAAAGAGCCTTCACGAGCCAGGATTCAGAGCGATTCTGGAAATGGCGGAGGACAAAGGAGTTTCACTGGAGGCTCTCAGTCTCGCGTGGCTGCTCCACTACTCCCCGATGATCATTCCCATACCTGGTGCGACCCGGGCTGACACCATCCTCGATTGTGTGTCTGCCATCGACATCACCCTGACGCCCGCTGAAGTGGAAACCTTCACTTCAGCTCTTCCCCCCAGTGCCCCTCGCTCGATGGAGCTCGACCCGACTCCTGCGTTTCGCTAAGAATTTTTCCCCCGGGCTGCCACCGTCCACCACCGGGTGACCTCGCCCTGCTCCGTCACGGCCACGGAATCGACAAGGTTGACGGCATTACAGACATGGTTGGGGATGACCTGGATGATGTCCCCACAGCGTGGTGCTGGGTCTGAATCAGGGAACACCACGGTCGCGTGGTGTTCTGACATGGCGACAATCCGGGCATCCGCATGACCGAGCACCCGACCGTGGCCGCTGGCCCAGGACGCTTTGTCCGCTCCCATAATTTTGCTGCCTGCATCGACCACCACGGTTTGGCCTCGCGCACTGACGACCGTGGTCACCACCGAGAGGGCGACATCACTCATGTCCATGCCCCCGAGCTCAAGTTGTTGGGCGTCTCCTAGGGCATACACTCCCGCGCGAGTCTCCGTCAGGAAACTCTGAGTGCTGTGAAGTGAGGGCGTCGAGCCGCCGCTTCGTTCGCACACCTCGAATCCAGCAGATTCCAACGCGTTGGTCGCAAGGCTGAGAGCAGTCACTTCGTCCTGGGATGCATCATCCTTAGTATCGGGCTGGTAACTGTGTCCGGGGTAGGTGAATACACCGCGAAGCGCCAAATCATGATCGGCGAGCGCCTGCGCTAACGGGACGACCTGTAACGGGTCAATCCCACTTCTGTGGTGCCCGCTATCGACTTCGATCATGAACTCGATTGTGGTTTTGCCGAGTGTTTTAGCGGCTTGCTGGATCCCAGCGACGGAATCAACCCCCATGCCCACCCTTGCCCGAGGAGCGAGCGCTTGGAGGCGGGCAGCCTTGCGTGGCGTCAGCCACAGCGGGTAGGCCAGAAAAATATCGTCTATTCCCGCCTCGACGAATACTTCTGCTTCACCAATCGTGGCGAGGGTTACCCCGCGAGCGCCATACTTCTGCTGCAGCTTCGCTATCTCTGGAATCTTGTGAGTCTTGGCATGGGGTCTCGTCTCAATTGTTTGCTGCTGGGTCCTGGCCTGGTGGTGCTCGAGATTGCTGACCAGGCGCTCGTAGTCGATAACGGTGAAGGGAGTGTCGATTTCTGCGAAGTCCATCAGCCCAGGCTAACGACTAGGTATTGGCCGCAGCCGATCTCGTGAGGGCTGCTGCTTCAATACGCCACCCTTCTTCGCTCTCGGCAAGTTGGTATATCAGCGTCCACCCCTCACCAGAATTGGTGGTGACCGTCACCCGTGTTTGTGCGCCCGTTGTTTCGGGCTCGAGGATGCAGTCAGAGAACACGACGGTGGCGGGCTCCATCAAGAAGGCGAAACCGCCTGAAATCACGCCTTGAAAAGCTTCTTCACTAAATTGGCTCTGGAATTGCGGGGAAGCCATGGCATACGCGGCGCCAAAGTCGCCCTTTTCGAGAGCGTCAATTTGGGCCGTAATGGTCTGAGCAATACCCTCTTTCGCTCCAGCGCCACACGCATTGGCTGGTTCGGAGGGGCTCGGGGGAGGGAGTGCGCAGCCGGTGAGCGCAGCAGAGACTGCAGTAATCCAGGCAAGCCTGCGCATCTTTTCCACCGCTTTTCCTCCTCCTCCCTAGCTTGCCTCCCCAACCTGAGCGTCGTTCGTGAAGGAAGAGGCAACGGGCTAGCCTGGAGGGGTGAATTCCCTTCTGCGCTTTATTACCGGTCCGAAAACCTCCTGGGTTACCCTGCTAATTGGGCTGATTTTTGCTGTCTTATCCTTCACGGCTTTCGCTGCAGAGGAGAGCGATGCGGCCCCCACAAACGGCCTGCCCGATGATTCCGAAGTTGTCTTGGTGGACAACGCCCTCGCGGCGATGCCGAATTCCGAGGGGACCGCAGCGGTCATCGTGTTCGCAAAGGATTCCGGTGAGTTCACGGTGGAAGATCTCGCATGGTTGCAAGGTGAATTTGACCCGGTAATCCAGATGCCCTCTGGCGGCGCCAACGAGCTCTTTCTGGACTTCACCAATGTCGAAATCATGGGAGAAGCATTTGTTCCCCCGGCGACTGTTTCGGAAGACAACACCACTGCGGTGATTACCGTGCCCTTGGATGAGATTGACGATGTCGAACCTCGCGGCGAGCGCATTGCCGAAATTCGCGCCCTCTCCGCTGACGCGGCCCCTTCGGGAATTACCACATACGTCACGGGACCAGAGGGATTTCAGGTTGACCTCGCCGGCGTTTTTGAAGGTGCTGACTTCGTTCTGCTGGGATCCACCGTCATCATCGTTATTTTGCTCTTGCTCATCACCTACCGCAGCCCCACCCTCTGGATTGTTCCGCTCCTGGTCGTGGGAACCGCGGACCTGATGGCGGGGCAAATTGGTCGAAATGTGGCTGATTTCTTTGGTCTTGCCGCAGATGGTTCAGTGACCGGGATTTTGTCGGTCCTCGTGTTTGGTGCGGGGACCAACTATGCCCTGCTCTTGATTGCACGGTACCGGGAAGAGCTTTTGAAGTTCGAAGACCGCCACGAAGCGATGGCAAAAGCCCTGAAGGGCGTGGCGCCAGCGATTATGGCATCGGGCGGAACCGTTGTGTTGGCGCTGCTGACCCTGGCGTTTGCTGAGCTGGGTGTCACACGAGCGCTCGGCGTGGTGTGTGCCACGGGAATTGTTGTTGCCATGATTTCTGCCCTGGGTGTGCTGCCCGCTGCAATCGTGGTCTTTGGGCGTGGACTCTTCTGGCCTTTTGTTCCTCGCTTCGGTGGGGTCAACAAGTCCGAGACCGGTTGGTGGGCGAAACTGGGAACGGGTGTGAGCAAGCGCCCCGTCACCGTGGCGATCGTTGGCGTCGCCATTTTGGGTGGTCTCTCCTTCGGTTCTGCAGGAGTGACCATCGGTATTCCCGAGACCGAGCAGTTCCGGGTCAAGCCCGAGGCCGTTTTGGGAATCGAAGTGTTAGGTAAAGCATTCCCCGCCGGAGAAAGCTCGCCTACCCAGGTTGTTGCAAACAACGATTTTGCCGACGATGTCGTCGAAGCCGCCCTCAGCCTCGACGTTGTTGCTTCGGCCGAGGTGGTCAACTTCAACGACACCGTCTCGCGTATTGATGTCGTCCTTGATGCAGAGGGCGGGAGCGACGAAGCATATGTGGCGATCGTCGATTTGAGAGAGGCCGTCCAAGGCGTCACCGGTGCCGGTGCTTTGGTGGGAGGCGATGATGCCACCCGCCTC
>Ga0222654_1000654_pt1 | contig 19643 bp, 12 predicted proteins | sample AntAcemetagen421_FD_179805 | JGI IMG/M metagenome (GOLD analysis project Ga0222654, IMG submission 179805) | Saline water microbial communities from Ace Lake, Antarctica - #421 | ecosystem: Environmental > Aquatic > Non-marine Saline and Alkaline > Saline | place: Antarctica: Ace Lake...
GAAGATGAAGATATAAATGAAAATAAAAATAAAAATGAAGATGAAGATGAAGATATAAATGAAAATAAAAATAAAAATGAAGATGAAGATGAAGATGAAGATGAAGATGAAGATGAATATATAAATGAAAATAAAAATAAAAATGAAGATGAAGATGAAGATATAAATGAAAATAAAAATAAAAATGAAGATGAAGATGAAGATGAAGATGAAGATGAAGATGAATATATAAATGAAGATGTAAATAATATTGTTGACGATATTGTAAATAATATTATTGATGATGTTGTAAATCATATTGATGATGATGACGTAAATTATATTGATGATGATGAAGTAAATTATATTGATGATGATGAAGTAAATTATATTGATGATGATGAAGTAAATTATATTGATGATGAAGTGTTGTAAAATATGAACAATTTATTGTTTTTTCTTTTCAAATAATAATATTCAATAGCATAAAATAATCATATAAAAATAAAAATTCTTAGCTATTGTTTATTTAAAAATTCTATTAATTTATCAAATTTATTTATTACTACTAGATCTGATTTCATATTAAGATATTTGTTTCTGTATTTTTTTAACTTATCTTTATCTGGAATAAATTTTAGAAAATCATCAAATTTATCTTTATCATATAATATTTCTGGATATGATGAATTATATAATATAGGCTGTATATCTTTAGCGCTATCTAAATTTATAACATGATCGTCAATTATATATTGTGCATTTAATAAAGATGCAATATAAAATTTAATTTTTTTTTTCTCATTATATTCTTTTTTACACATGTAAACAATTGCATCAATATCTAGTTTATTGTTAATTTTTAAAATATCGCGGAATATTTTATCTACAACATCAAATAAAAGATCATTGGTAACATAAGAACATAATGTTATTTTATATCCAAGCTTCGATATTTTTTCTAATTTTTGCAGTTTCTCTTCTGCTGTTTTCCCAAATGTTGATAATACTCTATGATAATCAATAATTAAATTGGTTTTTAGTTTTTTATCTTTTGCAAATAATTCAAAACTGTTTAATTTATAAAAATTATTAGTTGTTAATTTATTGTTTTCTTTTTTATAATAAGATAACATAAATGATGTTTTATCATAATTCTTCATAAAATCTTTCTTTATTTTTTCTTTTAATGGATCATATTTTCTATTAATTTGTCGAAATTGTTCTAATAAATTAATTTCCTTTGTAGAATAATGAGTTTGTAATTTATCGAATTGATCGTGCCACATTTGATATATAATTTTACTATTTCTAAATGATTGATCAAGATTCACTACTTTTCTATTATAAAATTCTCTATCAATAAACTTCATCCATGGTTTAACCCTTGAACTATAATGATGTATTAATCCATAGTTAATTGGGTATTTATCAGCAAATTTAAATGTTTGAAAATTATATTTAATATCTATATGATGAAAATTATTAGCATACACGATAGACAGAAATTCTTGTTCCGGATTTTTTAATTTATAATTTAGATTTGTATTTACATCATTTATTAATCTATTAAATTCTTTTGTGGAGGGTTCAAATACCATTACTCCCGCATTTATACCATATGATATCATGTATGGTTTTTTTATCATATATTTTTTTGGGATAAGTTGTCCATGATCAAATTTATGATAAATACATGTTGCTGCAGGTGCTTGCATTTTAAATAGTTCATCAATATTCTTTACAATTAATATATCAATATCTAAAAAGATAATTTTTGCATATTCTACAAAATTTAATGCTTCTAATTTAGTAAATACGTGTTTAAATCTACTCCATTCATATTCTTTAAAAACTCTTTTTGGTGCTTCAATTTCTTTAATATGAACAACTTGAAAAAAGTCTTGAAGCAATTCAATTTGATTTGGAGGCACACTTTCAGTAACCATTAAAATAACATCTGCATCAGGTGCTGTTTGTTTTAATGAATAACCAGTTACCATAGCGCCTAAAAAATAAATTGAATCACCTGTTAAATATGAAATATATGCATTTTTTTTTTTCATTCTCATTTGTTTTGGTATATCAACACATGTTTTAGCAAAGTTCTTGTCAAATTCTAGATATTTGTTTGTTTCTGCTAACATAATTTCTCCACCATCCATATTAGCATCATAATTTGTAAAAAAAAATCCATTTGATCCAATATCTTTTAAACAATATTTATCGAAATCATATAAATGTATTGATCTATTACTTTTTTTATCAGGATAATACAAATTATTATAATATTTATAATCTTCATCTAATTTGTATTTATTTGCATATTTATGTGAATATTTATGACTTATATATAAAGCTGTAACACCATATGTTCTATTTTTTAAAAACAATTCTTGAATTCTCCTTCTACCTGAATAGAACACTGGTTTATTTACATCACAAAACTTATTATTTTTTACATCATCTAAATTATTTTCAATAGACAAACATCTATTTTTAATAGATTCTTTTAATTCTGGCATATTATTAATATCATGATTTGAAACATTTACTAGATTATAAAATTTTTTCATGTTTTGAGTATTGGGATTATGAAAAGGATTTGATGTAATAATACTTACAGTTAAATCAACAATATTATCTATTTTTTGCTTAATCTTATATCTGAAACATTTCCTTTCGTCTGCTACATATTTATCAAATGATGTCCATGGGGAGAAAAACCAAAAGGTAGGCAAGTCATCAAATACTTTTAATGCTTGTTCTGTTGGGATTGGTGTATTTTGAAATAAATATTTATAATCATCTGTACTAAATTCAGTTTTATCAAATACATTAAATAAATCTTCAGGTTTTATTTTCCTTCCAATTTGCACAAAAGTTACTCTTTCACGAGAAATATTTAATTCGTCATTTCCTTCTTTCCACATTGGTGTTAATAATTCTAATGGTAATCCTGACATATATTTATCAAAATCAAATTCGAAATGTTCTCTTTTGAATAAAATAGTTCCTTTAATCGTATCTTCTGTAATTTTATTATTTTTTGTTACATAAAACCCAATCTTTGTACCCATTATTAAAATATCATCATTATCTAACTGATTGTTCCTTAAATATTTTAATGGAATTGTCATACACATTTCATTCTTTATTTTATCTAAATATTTTGGCTTTCCTGGATTTTTTCGGTATACATGATCTACTTTAGTGGGTTGATCTACATAATCTAATAATCGTTTATTAAATATACGTTCTTTATCTTTAGTATTATTTTGTTTTCTAAAAGTTGTTAAAATACTATATTTTGTAACTTCATATGGTAATGGAAAAAAATATTTATTCATATTATTAAAATATACTGAAAGATATACATTTGGTTTACCAATTACTTTTTCATATAAATAACTAAAATTCTTTTTTACATGGTTTATATAAGCATCAGTAAAATCTTTATGTGTATCATAAGATAATTTTCTACCATATCTTAAAAAATTTAAATAAATGTCTTTTAAATCCTCCTCTAAATTATTAGATTCTTCTTTTATTTTATTAAACTCTTGTGTATAAACATAATGTAATAATGTGATAAAGAAAAAAGCAGGTCTATAAAATAAATAACTAAAATCGTGTTTCATAATTTTTTCTACTTCATCTATTTGAAGAGATCTAGATGGCAAATATTCAATAACCAATGCTTTATAAAAAAAAAAATGATCTTTGCATAATTTAATTAAAAGGCGGTGATTAATATCTAAATTATTTAAATCTTTATCTTTTCCAATTATTTCTTTGATTAAATTAAAATCCATTAACTCTATAAAATAACACACAAAAAAGATTTTATAAGCTTATTTTATAGTTATTATATATGATTGAATTAAATGATAAATTAAAAGAAATAATTCGACAAAAAATAAATTATTTAATACAAATATTTGATTATAATCTTGTAAAAGAAGATAATTTAATCAATGTAAATAAAATAATTGACATTGATATTGGATTGGAAATTAACAATAATACTTTACTTGATGATATTAAAAAAAAAATAAATAAAATTTTAGAAAATGATGATTTTAAATTTGCATATATTAGAGAATATATATTTAATATTAATGATTTACCATTTAATATTTATAAACGAGAAGTACATAAATATTCATTCAAAGATACGATTACATTTGTCCAAGAATTGGCTAATAAAGTAGAAATTAATAAAGAAAAAACAAATAACTTAATAGAAAGTGTTCCAACTGGACCAATATTAGAAAATTTAATTAAATTAATAAATAAATTAAAAATAACAGGAAGACCAAAATATACATTAACTGAATTTAATAAATTAAAAAATAAAGTTGTTGATAATTATATCGTTGCACATTTTATTTTAAAAATAAGTGATTCATTTATTCCAATAGATGTAGCATTTGCTAATAAAAAACATAATCAAACAAGAGGAGATAAAATAAATTTAAAAAATTATATCCCATATTATGAAAAAGAATATTATTACATAGTAAAAAAGTTCAAAAAAGATAAATTACTAAAAAATGAAGTTACTGAATTTCTTAAAAAATTTAATACACATATTCAAATGAGAACACAAATATTTTTTATATTAAAATTAATTGGTATGGAAGTATTTGATGAAAATAATAAAACTATTAAATTAACAAAAAATAATATATTATATAATGCTGATAAAATGGGAATTCATGAAAAAGATTTATATTTAATTAGTAAAAAAATAGAAAATATTATGAACAATGAAGCTAAGAAATTTTTATATAAAATAATAAAAAAAACTAAATTTAGACCAATTAATTTTGGATTATTAAAATAATAAAAAATTGATTATTTTAACACATTAAGCGTTAAATATATTATAATAATTATTCATATGAAAATTGCTATAACATCAGAAAGTCATATTAAAATTAAAGCCGTTGGTGAGGTTTTCAAACTTAATCATAAAGATATTGTAATTGAAACTTTTAATACTGGTAGAGATTTGCCCTCACAACCAATTAACGAAGGAGGAATGATGGCATGTAGAGAAAGAATTAATATACTTGAAAACAGAATCGGTGATAAAATTAAAGAATATAACTATATAATTTCAATAGAAAACAGTATTCTATTTGATGTAAATAAAGAAATTTACGATGTAGTTAATGTAATTTTAAAAGAAGGAGAAGATATTTATATGATTACTAGTGGTTTTATAAGAATTCCAAAATTTCATCACAAATATCTTGAAATCCTTTCAAGAAAATATACAAATAAAAAAGCAAAAATTCCATCATTTAATGTAACATTTGGACAACTGTTAAAAGATGAAGGATTTGTAAAAGATGATAAAAATTGGATGAGAGAATTACTTGGTATTGAACGATTTAATCAAGTGAAAAATGCAATAGTCGATTTACTTGAAACGATTAAACTTAAAAAATCTTTTAAAAAATATCCAGATTTCCCAAAACAAGGTATTGATTTTAAAGATATTAATCCAATCTTTGCTGATCCTAAACTATTTGATATATTAGTTAATATGATGAGCAGATCTATCAGAGATACGCCAACTAAAGTAGTCGGATTAGAATCTAGAGGATTTATTTTAGGAACTGCATTAGCAAGAAAATTGGGAACTGGTTTTGTGCCAATTAGAAAAAAAGGTAAATTGCCAGGTGAAACATATTCAATTGATTATATTAAAGAATATGGTACTGATACATTTGAGATACAAAAAGATTCACTTAATAAAAATGACACTGTTTTAATAATTGATGATTTACTTGCTACTGGAGGATCTATAGTTGCTGGTATTAAATTAATTAGAGAAACTGGAGCTAAATTGCAAAGTTGTATGGTAATTGAAAAAGTAGATGTACTTTATGATATAGCTATCGAACAATTAAATAAATTAAATCTTGACGGGATTGATCTTATAGTTGTTCTCTAATTTTTTTATCAAAATTATAATATTAACATATAATATATTATTTTTATATATGGAGGAAAATAATTGTATATACATTTCATCCAGAGGTATTCTTAAATCAACAAAAATGCATAGTAATTCGCCACAATCTTCTATAAAAAAATTAATAATTAGCGATTTTAATAAAGATTATTTGTTAAAGAATGATACAATTTATATTTGTAGTTCAACAATGCGATATTTTATAAATAATTTATTATCTAATATACATACTCCATTTATTCTTGTTTCTGGAGATTGTGATGAAGTATGCCCTAATGATATATTTACATCAATTAAACAACTAAATTCTTTTTTAAATAATTCAAAACTTATTCACTGGTTTTGTCAAAATAATATTATGAAACATCCAAAAATTACTACAATTCCAATAGGAATGGATTATCATACAATTTATCAAAATACAAATCATTGTTGGGGCAAACAATTATCACCTATTACTCAAGAACAACAACTTATTAATATAAATAAAAAACCTTTTTATGAAAGAAAAATTAAATGTTATTCTAATTTTCATTTTTTTATGACTACACGTTTTGGATTAGATAGACGAACTGTATATAAAAGTATACCTAAAAAATTAGTATTTTATGAACCTGTAAAAATTAAACGTTATCAATCTTGGTTAAATCAATCACAATATGCATTTGTTATATCTCCACATGGAAATGGTATGGATTGTCATCGCACATGGGAAGCTCTTATATTAGGATGTATTCCAATTGTTAAAAAATCTCAAATTGATATTTTATATGAAGATCTTCCTGTTTTAATATTAAATGAATGGAGTGATCTAACACAAGACTTATTAAATATTACTATAGAAAAATTTAAAAATAAAACATTTAATATGGAAAAACTTAAATTAAATTATTGGACTGATAAAATTAATAAAATAATTACTACAAATTAAAAACTAAATTTATGAATTTAACAATATTAAGAGTTCATTTATATACAAATGTGTAATTAAATAACTATGTTAAAAAAATTGATTTATTATTGTTCATAAATTAATTTATTCATATGAATTATATTATGAGTAAATTAGAACTGGGATATTTTTGGACTGTTTTTGATGAACCAAAAGACATTAATATTGATAATGTTGTTAGTTTAAAAAAAGATAATGAAATGAATGCAGATAAAATAAAAGAAAAACTCAAATTTTATAAACATATTGCTGAAAGTAAGTCAATTAAAAAAGGTATTTTAGATTATAAAATGAATATTTATGAAAAAGATAATCAATTGTATGTACAGCCAACTACTGAAATTAGTCCAGAATATTTTATTGAATTTAATGGTACAAAAGAACAAATTGACGAAATTCAAAAAAGATATACACATGAAAAATCGATTCATGCAATTGGAAAAGTTAATATTCTGGAAATCATGGAACAACGAAAAAAAAAAGCAAATGAATATATTACACCAATTATTGATAATAAAGAATCATTTGCGGAAACTTATTTTTTACAATACATGTCTGATATGACAGATCTTGAAAATGCTTTTGTATTTGATCCATCATTGGCTGATTCAGGTGGATTTATTTTGTCTACAGCACATGATTATAATTTTGGATATCCACCTCTGTCTGTTGTTGATACAGCTTATACTGATTCTTATTTAGAATGTAAACAATTAGTTGATATTAAAATGAAAGTAAATGGTAAAGATGTTTCTCCAGTTATTGTATGTATTTATTATAAAGGAAAAAATAAAGATGATGTACCAATTGATGTTAAATCAGTAATTAATAAATATAAACTTATTAAACTTGAAGAAGTAGAAAAAAATATTGTTAAACAGGTTAATGAAGGATCTGATAATAATAACTTTATTTTTTTAATTCAAATGGTATTAGATGGACATTGGACTAAACAAGAAAAACTCGATAAAATATCAATATTATCAGAGAAAACTAAATTAAATAGCGATATTAAACATAAAGTAAATCTATTTATTAAGTTAATGGAAGAAGAAATTAAAACTGCTTAATAAAAAAAAAAAACAAATATTTTATTTATAAACAAAAAAATTGATAATAAATTATACTAATATTATACATATATGATTTATTATTATTATTATGTCACTATTTGAGCTTATTGTCACAGAGATAGATCAATGTCCTATTGTAATGATTGATAACTCTGGTTCCACATCAGACACTTATTCTACACAATATATTAAAGATAAAATTAAAAATCTTGAGGAAAAATATTCTACAGATGCATTTAAATGCAATGATAATAATAATATTCTTCAATATGAATTTTGTGCTATACATCAATTATTAAAAAATCAAGGCGTTAAAGAATGTAATTTGATGGTTTGGAATTCATCAGTTTATTCGACTGATACTAAAATTACTTTAGACGAATTAGAAAAAAGAAGCATTATGACAAGAATTACTGGAGGAACAAATGTTTTTAATGCTCTCCAAAATATTCCAGCTGATTGGTTTAAAAAAGATTGTAAGAATGATATTTATATTGTAACTGATGGTTATACATCGGGTAGCTTACATGCTAAAGAAATTCTTAAAGATCTTATTCATAAAAATTGCCGTATTTATATTATTACAGTAGAAACTAATGAGTATGATTATATTAATACAAATATTAGTGCAGGTAATCAATTTTACAAAACTATTAGAGATTCTAAATCAACTGGATATGTTAAGAAGTTTATATCTTATAATAAAAAACATGTAATAACAGATAAAGAAGATAATCCGTTTGTAAGTTTTTCTAATCCTGATGTTAAATTGGGTTATTCTCCATTTAAAGATCATGTATTTAGAACAGATAAAATTATTGATTTCATTCAATATATTAATAAAATGATCAAAGAAGAAAAACCAAATATTATTAAACTTGCTCATGAACTTACAATGACACTTTATCATTTTACTAAAGGTAAATCAATTATTATTCAAACTGGTATTATTAATCTTTTTGCTGACTTATTTAAAGATACTGATCAATTTACTTCCATTCGAGAATTGTTTATTAGCGAAGTAGATAACCATTCGAAGGGTATGTCTAATACTTTTCAAGATTACCGAAATAATCGTAATAATTTTTTCCAAAAGGCTCAATTGGCACTTTTTAATGATACAAAAAAATCAATTACATACGGTAACACGCTTTCTTATGTATCTTTTATTACTAATACAAAATCTGGAGATTATTTATTTGAATATAAACCAGAGGATGTAAATGGAACTGTTTATATAAATGATCAAAGTTATAAAAACTCATCTGTGAAAATGGCAGATTATGTTGTTCCAGTTATTCCACAAGATATTAATCTTGATGATAACATTTATGATCAATGTACGAGACAATGGGCGAGAACAAATTATGCACATAAATATGGTGTAAATGTTGCATCTGATGATATTCTTTATATGATTTGTGCTGATTTCTTAAGAGTATATCTTTCTGATTCATCTCAAAATTTTAAAAAAACATATAGAGGATTAGCTCGCGTTATGCTTGATAGAAAGAGATATGGAACATCAATTAAAGAATGGGATTATCTTAAAGATGATAACCCTCCAGCTCCAGTTGTTGGCGATCAACAGAAAATTTATAAAATTCTCAAAAATGCAGCTAAATATATTGGACTAGAAAAAATCCATCCAATGACTTTTTGGTATGGTGTAATTAGTGCATTTAATAACGATGAGCTAAAAAAATCTCAATTTACTTTCTGTCAAGACGGATTAATTGAAGATGGAATTCATAAAGACGATATACTTATTTATCTTAAAAATAAAGTTAAGCCACTTAAAAGTATTACAATCAGTCAAGGTATATCTTATGACTATACTTGTTTAATTTCTCTTGAAGATACTAGCGAAACTGGTGGTTATGTAATTAAACCATATAATGTTACTGATAGCATTATTTGTTATAACCGGTCTGTAATGGATAAAGAATCTTTCATGGAATACAAAAAAGATGGTCTTAAATGTCCTATCACTGGTAAACTATTACCAACAGATCATTATATTGAAGTTGGTCCAGAAAAAGAAGAACTAAAAAAGATCAATAAAGATGTAGAAATTCCAGAACTTAATGAAAAATATTACCATAAAGATTCTCATCATGTAATCAAAGTTGATCAATCATGGATACAAAAAGAAATTACAGTAGATAATATTAAGACAATTGATGAATATGATTTTGAAGTACCAAGTTACTCAGTTGAAGATCCATTGATTAAATCTGGTCTTGGTAACAAAAAACTTACTATTACAACAAGTAAAGAATTTAAAGAAAATGCATTCCAAAGATTTCCATTTTTGAAGGGAATTAAATTTGATAATGTTTGTTTAGCAGGTGGATTTTGTAGATCAGTATTACTTAAGCAACAATTGAAAGATCTTGATTTCTTCTTTTACGGAAAAGATCATTATAAGAGTTTTAGAAATACACTTGATAATATAATTGATGTAATGAATGAAACTTATCAAAAGACTAATATTAAATTCATTCACTTATACAAACCAGACTTTAATGTGTATGAACTTATTGTAGTTAAAGATCCAGCAAACTATCTTACAGAAGAATTTACTCTTGATAATTATAAAGCTTACGATTTTAGAACACTGCGAAAATTCGATCAAAAACTTGTAATTGATCCAATAAAGAACCAAGTTAAAGTGATGAATAATAAATGGGATGCTGGACTTAAACTTGATACCACCCTAGACAAAAAAATTATGGAAGACGAAATTGCTAGATACAAGCAACTCAAAGAACAAAAAGATCAAGAAGTTAAAAAAGTACAAGAAGAACAAAATAAAGAAGACGATATTAATGATAATCAAGATAATGATAAAGACGACGAAGATAGTAGCGATGAAGAAGAAACATATATGCCTAAGGAGGTTTTCCTTAAAATGTTAGGAGAAAAAATGGAATCAACTGATTTTAATAACTATTTTGAAGATGGAGATAAACATGGTATTAAAATGCTACACAGAGTCCAATTTATTATGGTCGAATATGAAAAGATTAATGATATTTTCCATCATTTTGATATGTATCCATCTCGTGTTGCATTCGATGGAGATAAAGTATATATGACGGATAAATCAGCATATGCTTTTAAATACATGATTAATGTAGTAAACGAAAACAATTATTCTCAATTGTTTGGTGTAAGACTTAAGAAATATCTTGACTACGGATTCAATATTATTGCACCAGAACTAGATCTTGAAAAAATAGGTATTGGATCCACAACAATTGATGATGTATCTTTTATCATTAAAGAAGTAAATAAAGAAAGAAAAGAAGTAATTATTCAACAAAATTCACACAATAATGAAAGAATTGATGCTCTTAAAAATATAGAAAAACGATCACTTGAAGAAGATGGTCATGCTCTTTATAAATCTAACTTATTTCCAAGTTTCGTTTCAGTGTTAAGATATGTTAAAATCAATGATATAGCTTATAAATTTACAGCAAAAAAAATTGTTCCAGATGAAGCTGGTAAAATTCAATTTAGAGAGAAATCAGAAAATATTAAATTCTGGAAAGAACTCAAAACAAGAATCCCAGATATGAATTGGTATGGACAATACAGAAGTGAAAAGAAAGAAAAAACACAAATTGAAACCAAATAAAATTCCCTTTGTTAATTGTACAATATATTAAGTTAATTTATACCAAAAAATGTTAATTAAGTAGTTATTTAAAACACAATAAAGAAAAAAATTAACTTTTAACCCATTCGTCAATAAACCATCTATTTGTTTTTTCATATTCAATTTCAATCTCTTTGAATCCTAATTCTTTAATTAAACTATTAATTTCTAAAAATCTACTTGATATTTCAGAAATAATTAATCTTCCTCTATAATCATCTAATACACGATATACTTCTTTTATTTGTTCTTTTTTTTTAACAAATGACAGAACATCAGTCTTTTCGCTATGAGCTGTTTCAGAACGATAATGAAATGTTAATATTTTATTATTACTACTATTACCAATAGCTCTTCCAATTGACCTAAAAATATTTCTATCTGTTTTATCAGTATAAAGATCAATTTCAATTCTAATATCTCTGCATACATTATCTAATACAGCATCTTTATGTGAGTATTCAAATGCACAAGGTCCACAATTGAGTTGGTAAATAAATATCTTGATAGTTATACATTTTAATACCATTTTTATTCTTTGGTGTTGCTGTTAAAAAAAGTAATTTATTAATATTATTTTGTAAACAACCACTATTTTCATCTTCATTATCTACAGAGATTTCTTCGTCTTCTTCAATACTTTCAATATCGTCTATTGTTTTAATCCCAAAAACAATTTCTTGAGTTTTATCTCCAATAATATTATGTGCTTCATCAAATACTCCAATATCAACTTTAAAATTATGTTTATCAAGAACATCATTTAATATATATAACGACTAATATGTAACACAAATAATATATTTTTTATTTTTTAAAATAAATTTCTTAATTTTAGAACTATTAGTTGTTACATCTATTTTATTTTCTCCTTCGCTTTCTTTTAAACTACAAATATTAAGATAATAATAATCTGTTAAATATGATTCCCAATATTTATTATTAATATAATCGCTGTTAAATTGTTCAACTAAAAGCAAACTTGAAAAGATTAAAACAATAGAATTAAAATTGTTTAAAACATAATAAACATTGTTCTTGTTTTACCTGTTCCACAAAACATTTTAAGAAGACATCTATTGTGATATTGATATGTTTTTTTATACCAATTATTGCATTACATTGATGTTTATCAAGTTTCATTATTAATATTAATATATTAATAGTTTAATTAACATTATAATTAATAAATAAATAAATCAATTTTTAATAAAAAAGACTAAATTTTCGCCCTCAACAAATAAGTTCAATCAAATGCAATATTAAACAATATTACAATTGATTGAATCATTTGACTATATTCTTTTGCTGAAATATTAATATTCAATAAATTAAATTTAAGCTAATATACTTTATTGAATAATATTTTACATTAAATTGATTTTGCTATGGATTTTTTTTTTATCTGCCAGATTTTAATATTTTAATTAATGAGTCGAATTCAATGAATCTATGTATTAGATATATATAGTTTATTTTAATAAATTAAATTCATTTACTTTTTACTTTTTCTAATGAAATATATTTTGTTCCAATTTTTTTGAGTTCTTTAGCTGACTTTCCTTTATATTTTTCTACAATTGATTTAATTTTTTTAATTTCCATTTTAGGATCTTTGTCTTTTATATATGAAACTGTAGTTTTCATATATTCCAAAAATAGAATCTTGTCCAGCTTATATTTTTTTATTACTTCTATTTTTGGAAATGTTTTTGGAAATTTCGCACAAAAATATGCTTTTTGATAAGTATTTGGATCTTCTTTATCTTTGGTTAATGCTTCTTCATCAACTTTGTCATCATTTATTTCGTTTTTTGTTGTTGACTTTTTCAAGTATGCTTCCATAATATCCTTCATTAATTTATGATTATCTTTAACATGCTTTTTAAGTTTGTCAATGGTATTTTGGATGTTGTCGCAGTATGATACTATTTCTTGTTGTTTAGCTAATGATGGTAATAACAATTTAAGATTCTTAAAATCATCAATATTTACATTTTTTTGACAAGCACCTACAGATATATTGTATATTTGTTCTTTTAACAAGTTTATTGTAGAGTATCCAAGAAAGTTGTTTATAAGTATTTTTTTATTATTTGATGTTATTGACATCCCACTATCATTTAACCAAAATTTATTGTTTACAATACGAACACAATTTTCTGAAACACCAAATCTTGAAATTATTATAGTTTTTCCTTCTCTGTTAAATTTATCCATGTAAAATACTAAGTTGCCACCACCATAACATCCAAATAAACCATTTTTTTTTTCGACTTCATTTCTTTTTATTCTTGTTCCATAATTAATATCGATGATGTCTTTTAACTTAACCTCTTCTCCGTCTATTGTCTCCATCTCAATGTACATTTTCATAATCTCTTTTTGTTCTTTAATCATCTTCATGGAGTTTTTAATATTATTACTAAGAATATCCAATTTTTCAACTATCTTTTGTTGAAGAGTAAGAGATGGGACAGGGATTTGAATATCAAATAATTTTTGTTTACTTAAATTTTGCTGTATAGAACCTGATGCTTTATTTAAAATATCTTTTTCAATATATTTCATTGCATAATATAAGTATTTTGGATTTTGTTGTATATCATACATATTTATAATAGCCCCATTAAAATTATATCCATTCCATTCATCAGGAACAATTTTATGTTGCAATTTTCCAGTTGTAACTGTTGCAATCAAAATATTATTTTTTTTTGTTATACAGTCTTTATATTTATTTGTATATTCTTCATTTATTTTTATAAAAGCATTATCATCTAATAGATTATTTATTCTTATTAAGTTATTTCCATTTTTTTTAGTATATGCATGGACCAGACTACATTTAATTCCAGTTTTCATTTTACAAATATCTCCCAACTTTATCAACTTGACTTCACCGTAATTTTCTTTTTCTTCAACCTTATATTTATTAACAAATAATGAATAATCTTTTTCAACTAATTCTTTATATTTAGCTTTTAAAATAGATTCTTCTTTAATATTTCCATCAACTAATTTAATTTCACAAAACTCAACTTCTTTTGTTTTTCCATTGTTTTCAAAATAAAGAATTGATGTTTTAACTCCAGTATTCATAAAAAAGTCTTTATCTTGTAATGAAATAACTTTTTTAAGATTAAAGTTTTCAATTAGATGCTTTCTAGTTTCTTTATGAAGAAAACTTTCAGTAAATAATACTCCATCTGGAACAATAACTGCACATCTTCCATCTTTATTTAAAGCTTCCATAAATAATTGTAAAAATAATGGTTCTGCTTTTGTTCCTCTGATTTTAAGCTCTTTAATTCTCTCACAACATTCAGCATGTTTTAATCCTTTAATTCCCATTGGTTCATTTGCTAAAATAACATCAGCTTTCTGAAGAATTTCACCAGATGGTAATTTTAAATCTTGATGCAATGTATCTTGTTTAACTATTGTATCTGTACAAAGTTCTCCTGTTTCTAATAAAACATTTAGCCTTGCCATATTTGTAACATTATCATCAATATCAAATCCTAAAATATTATCTTTGTTGTTTTTCCAATTAATATTTTCTGTTGAATTATTGTTGAGATATTTTACTGCCATTGTTAAAAATCCACCTGTTCCCATTGTAGGATCTAATATTTTTTCAATAATACCATTTTTAATAGTTGGTTTACAAAGTTCGATCATATATTTAATAACCTTTCTATGAGTATAGTATTGTCCTAAATCTCTCATTGAGTTTGATGTTCCTGATTTAAGATGTATTTCATAAATAGTACCGATAATATCATATTCTTTATCTAATTTATTAATGTCAATTTCTGCAAGTTTTTGATAAATAAGTTTTAAATTATGAATACCTTTTACTTGAAACTTAATATTTTTATACCCAAGATTATTAAATAAAATTCCAACTAAACATTCATTCGGTTTATTTTTATTATAAATTTTTCCATAAAAATCCTGATCACCAAGTTCCTTTCCTTTTGAATCTATTAAAATATTATCAAATGAAAATTTATTTTCAATGTTAAATCTTTTGCACATCTCTTTTGTTAACATTCTACTAACAATAAATACAATACAATGATCAATACTTTTCATTCCAGTAATACCTTCTTTTCGTAAAATATTTCTAATATATGTAATTTGTGAATCCATTTTATAATATATTATATATTATAATCTTTAAATATTATAAAATACTAATTCAATCTTTTTAAAATAATAAATCAATATTTTAAAATAATAAATCAATATTTTAAAATGAATTTATATTTTAAAATGAATTTATATTTTCATATGATTTTATTATAAAATATTCTTGTATATTAAACTTTTCATCCATATCATAATAAAATCCTCCTTTATTGATCCATTCTTCATTTGGTAATTTACTATCGTTTTTCCAGTTTTTTATGTAATCATCAAAATCATAAATATTTAAGTTATGGCAAGCTTTTTTAATTTCTTCTTTTGTATAATAATAATTTGATTTCATGATTTCAAATAATTTATCACCAATGGAGTATTTAACCCAATTACCATTTGTTGGATTTGGTATAGATGACTCACCTTTTTTTTTTAAATGAGAAACAACTTTATTTTTAGTGCAAATTAACTCATTATTATTTTTAAACAGTTTAAAATTCATATCAATTAAATATCTTTTAATACGTATTTCTTCAGACCCATAAGCAATATTAAACACTTTTCTATTGAAATCTTCTTTTGAAATTTTTAGTTCGCCCACTATTTCTACAAAATTATTAAACCTCTTATATATTTCGTCTATTTCCTTATTAATATTATTTTTATTTGAAAACCCAAATCCTTTTACTAATTTTGCCATATTTTGAACAAGAGTGGTAATAAAATCTTCGGCGTTATCATTGTAAATTAATGTTATAAATCTTGGCGTCTTTTTTTCTTTTAAGATTCTGCTTAATCTGCCTTCTCGTTGAATTAATAATATAGGATCATATGATTTTGCAACATAACCTAATGCTCCAACTTCAAGCTTTGGATCATCAAATCCCTCGGCACATCTTTTAATAACAAATAATATTGCATTTAATTTCTGTTCCTTAAATTTTTTTGGTGCATCAAAAGTACTTTTATCATTTACATAACTCACAAATAATCTTAATTTTTCTAAATTATTATATTTTGCAACAGTATTGTTGTAAAATTCTTTAAATTGTAATAATTGTTTTGTATTTCCAAAATAAATAATTCCCTTTTTAAATTCAGATTCTCCTATTAACTTATTTAATTCTTTCATTAGTTTTTCTTTTCCAACATCATTCAAACTTTTTGCTTTAAAAATTCTTTTTATATTTTCATTATTCTCATCATCATCTTCTTCAATTTCTTCTTCATTTATCAACATTAATCTTCTTTCTAATGCCATAATATAATTATTATCAATGGCATTTAAATAAGATAATTGGTATATAATATTTAAATCTATTCCTGTTCCAAAAAGATTAAAATTATTCTGCTGATTTGTTCCCTCTAATCGCAATGGAGTAGCTGAAAACCCAATAATTTTATTAACACTTTTTTTTAATTTCTCTAAAAATTTATATGCTTTTGGACTACCAGCCCAATGACATTCGTCGATTAATATAATATCAAACTTATTTTTAAAATCAGATGCTTTTATTTTATTATTTACATTTTCTACTTTTCCAAGGTTCATAAATCCTACTTGGTGATCAATATCTCTAATATTCTTAATAATTGATATTTTTGGATCATCTAAGCTTTCAATTGTTCTATTATACATATCATTTAAAACTTCTTTACGTTTTGTGATATACATAATTCTTTTTCCATATTTTATAAATTTTTTAATCAACTCAATTATTAAATGAGATTTTCCTGTTCCAGTGGGAGCAATCACTACACCACTTTTTTCTTTCATATTATTAATATTTTTTAAACATTCAATTTGCCATTTTCTAAGATATATACTTTGTTTAATACCATCAATAATTTTTTTTACATCGTCTTTTAAACATTTTTTATCTATTCCAAAAATACTATTTTCATTCACAACAATGTCTGAGATACTAGGATTATTATCAGATATATGTAATGAAAATAATTCTTCTATTGATACTTGTATGACTTTATAATTTCCTTTTTTAGTTAATTTATTTACAATATCTAAAAAAAAATTAAAATTATAACATTCGTTATCATCAACAGAATAATATTCAGTACCTCCACTCGAACCATTATAAAACATATTACTGTAAGGAGAATTAATTTTTTTTGTGAGTTCCTTTAACAATTCATCAAAATAATAAGCATTTTTAATTTCACACTCATCCAATTCAATACAATATAATTTAGTTATTTTATTATCGATAAAATTCACATATGACGTTTTATAAGTCATCATTCTATTAAAAAGATCTTTTGTAGAACCAATTTTAAAAATTTTATTTAAACCATTAATTTGCTGGGTACATTGCCATAAAAAATAAATAGTTGTTTTTTTCATATTTAATTACTCATATATATATTACTATTTAATATACATATTAATCAATTTTTTAATTTATTTTAAATAAAATAATGTGTTATCTGCAAAATTACAACTGATAATATTATTTTTTGGATTAATAGACCAATAATAAAGGTCATAAGTGGAATGTAAATTTCTGCTTAAAACTAATCCATTATAAATATCAAAGTTGCTATTAATACTAAATGGTTCAATGTGACACGCATTCAATTCAGCATTGCAGTTGTTTTTTGTGATACAGCATTTATTATCAAATAAACTAAATATTTTATTTTTCCATTTATTATGTTCTTTATGATAAGTGATTGATGATACAATTTTAATGTTAAATATTTCATTAATAAAAAAAAAATCTACCATAATCGGATCATTGTTAACTTTTAACATATTATATTCATTTATTGTAATGTTTTTTTTATCTTCTAAAAATTTTTCTAATTCCATTTATATATATTAATCTATGTTCTTTATATGATTACTTTTTTAAATATTACGAATTCAAATTTACTAAAATTTTCGCCCTCAACAAACTAGTTCGATCAAATGTAATATTAAACAATATTACAATTGATTGAATCGCTTTTGCTGAAACACATATAATCAATAAATTGTATTCAAGCTAATACATTTTATTGTACAATATTTTACATTAAATTGATTTTGCTTTGGAATTTTTTATAAACTATTTTGGTACTTTTTTGTACTAACACAAGATTCTTGTGTGTTGAAACTGAATTTTCATTTTTTTTTTACATTTGATTGAACTTATTTATTGCGGCAAAAATTTTAGAAAAATTGACATATTTTTTTATTATAATATTTGTATTCAATTATTTAATATAATGGTCTTTAAACCAAAAACAAATGAGGAATTAAAAGAAGTAGTTGATTTATGGTGTGATAATAAAGAAAAAGCATTGGAACGATATGGAGAAATTAATACATGGGATACTATTAATATTACATCAATGAAGAATCTTTTTAGGGATCAATATAATTTTAATGATAGTATATCAAATTGGGACACAAGCAATGTTACTCGTATGTATTTTATGTTTTACAATTGTGTAAATTTCAATCAACCATTAAATAATTGGAATATAACAAATGTCAATAATATGAGTTATATGTTTTCCAATTGTGTAAATTTCAATCAATCATTAAATAATTGGAATACTAGTAAAGTTACTAATATGAATCATATGTTTTATGAATGTAAAGAATTCAATCAACCATTAAATAATTGGGATACACGTAATGTTACTCATATGTGTTTTATGTTTTACAATTGTGTAAATTTCAATCAACCATTAAATAATTGGAATATATTAAATGTCACTAGTATAAGTTATATGTTTTATAAATGTAAAGAATTCAATCAACCATTAAATAATTGGAATACATCTAATGTTATATATATGACCAACGTGTTTTGTAATTGTGCAAAA
>Ga0222654_1000659_pt1 | contig 19477 bp, 20 predicted proteins | sample AntAcemetagen421_FD_179805 | JGI IMG/M metagenome (GOLD analysis project Ga0222654, IMG submission 179805) | Saline water microbial communities from Ace Lake, Antarctica - #421 | ecosystem: Environmental > Aquatic > Non-marine Saline and Alkaline > Saline | place: Antarctica: Ace Lake...
TCCGACACAGACTACGATGTTGCATGGACCGACATATCTACAGAGCTTTCTAGCTTAGATGATGTTGACGTAACAGGACTTGCTGACGGTAATGCTCTTATTTATGATAGCGGTACTCTTACCTGGATACCTGGCGATGCCGGTGGAAACTTTGAAGTATCTGAAACAGCTCCAGCCACACCAGGAAACGGAGATACCTGGTTTGACTCTGCTACTGGTAAGGCGTATATTTATTATACTGATGGAGATTCTTCACAATGGGTAGAAATTGGTAATCCTGGAGGATACGCCTCACTTTCTGTTTTGTCAGACGTGGACCTTACTGGGCTGGCTGATGGAAACTCTTTAGTTTATGATTCTGCCACTAGTAGTTGGCTGCCTGGAGAAGGCGGGGGTACAGCACCAGACATTGATGATCTTAATGATGTTGAAATTGCGGCGGTAGCGGATGGAGACTTCCTACGCTATAACTCATCTACCAGCAAATGGGAAAATGATGACTACACAGACGTAATAAAATTAAATGGACAAACCATTAGTGCAAACTATACAGTGCCAGTAGGGTATAATGGATTGAGTGCAGGACCAATTACCATTGCCGACGGGGTAACGGTAACAGTTTCTGACGGATCTGCTTGGAGCATTGTATAATGAGTGAACTTTCAGTTGGTACGCTTAGTGGGCTAGCGGCTAATTCGTATGTGATTGATGTGGCGTCTGGGTCTCAGTTGACTCAGCCTGGCATGATTTTGCAGGTTGTATCTGTGACCCTGCTAGACACCTTCAGCGCAAGTCTTGCCACGGGAGGAGAAGCAGACGTGACAGGTTTGGCCGCCACGATAACCCCATCCTCAACCTCAAGTAAAATTATGTGCCTAGTCTCAATCTCACTGGACAGCCCTGCCGCAGGTAACGCCAATTTCGCCTGGATCGAGAGAAATGGCACAGCTATAGGAATCGGTAATGGTGAAGGCTCAAGAAAAAGAGTCGGTGCCTCTTTGCAATCAGATACAAATTATCCTTCCAGCGGTCCAATCACTTTTCTGGACTCCCCGGCAAGTACCTCCGCGTTGACTTACCAAGTGACTATCGGTCACGGATCCAGCGCGACGCGCATAGTGTACGTCAACCGTTCTGCAACCAACCCTAACTCCGTCACCTCTCCTCGGACGATCTCAAGCATTACTCTTATGGAGGTGGCAGGCTAATGGCATCAACACTGAGATTTGATAATTGGGAAGACAGTAATGGTACCCCGATTTTGGACGGTAGCAATTTGGCTATTCCTTCTTCCGCTATGCCTGCTGGGAGTATCTTGCAGGTTGTGTCTACAACTAAGACCGATATTTTTACTGCCAATGTTGCCGCAAACGGTTTCGCGGCTGTCACTGGCCTTACTGCCACTATTACCCCTTCCAGCACTTCCTCGAAGATTTTGGTTGTCACTGTAGTCAATTCTTCTCAGGACGCTCACCACGGGACAGCGGTCACACGGCTCACTAGAAACGGCACTCCGGTAGGTATCGGTGACGCGGCGGGCAATCGAACTCGGGCCACAAGCGCTCAGTCTGGCGGAATCGTTGGTAATGATGCCGGAATAGCTTCGGCTTCCTCTAACTTCCTGGACTCCCCGGCGACGACTTCAGCTCTAGAGTATGGGGTGGAAGTGTTTAATCACGCAGGCTCAACGGAGGCCGTTAATGTCAACAAGGCCGAGGACGACGCGGATGTGTCCTCACGCGTGAGACCCGTCTCAACGATTACACTTATGGAGGTGGCAGGCTAATGAAAACAATAACAATGTATAATAGTATGGAGGTGAACAAATGGTAGATTATCCAACAATTTTAACTCGTAAATACCACGAAAAAGAATGGGTATTAAACGGTGATGCTTATGAAGGGCTTAACTGGATTTCCGATACCCCCAAGCCCTCACAGGAAGAGCTAGACGGGCTATGGGACGAGGTAGTTGCTGAGATCGAAGCTGAAAAGCAGGCAAAGGTTGATGCTAAGGCATCGGCGGTAGCAAAGCTTGAAGCTCTTGGTCTTTCAGTAGATGAAATTAAAGAAGCCTTCGGTCTGGAGGCCTAAGTAAAAAAAAGGGTAGCTTTTAATTTTCCAACAAGTCCTTCTAATGGCGACACCTACGACAATTACGTATACGACGCCACTGAGGGCGTTTGGAATGCTAACCCTAGACAATTAGCTAGTCGATTTATTACATCCGCCACACAGCCTTCTACGCCTTCTAATGGCGATGGATGGTTTGATACTAATACCGGCAAAACTTATATTTATTACAGTGATGGTTCTAGTGCTCAGTGGGTAGAATCGGGGAATCCAGTAATAGGCTACGTTGACCCTTATGATCAAACAACAACATCTACAGGATAATTAGCACTTCCTAAAGGTACTAGTGCTCAAAGACCTGTTACCCCCAATAATGGGGATATTAGGTTTAATACTGAATTGGAGCAACCGGAGTGGTATAGCGATTCTACTAATGAATGGGTTTTGTTTAAAGATACTCCAACTTTTGGTGTTGAGTATGTTGTTATCGCTGGTGGTGGTGGTGCTTCCGCTCAAGGTGCCGATGTCAACAACTCTTCTGGTGCGGGTGGCGGTAATAATACTACACGAAACGGCGGCTCTGGTGTAGTCATATTCAAAATCTCCTCAAGAGCAATCGTAACTTTCTCTGTAGGCCTTACCGAAGAAAACGGCGGTAGCGGACAAACGGTAGGAGCCTACAAAGTTTATACAGTTACAGCAGGATCAGATACAGGAACAATCTCTTAAATATGATATAATAATACTATGACAGCTTTAGATTTTCCTACATCCCCCGCAGATAATGCAACATCTAATGGTTATATTTACGATTCTGCCAAGGGTGTATGGAATGTTAACGAACTTCAAAGGGTAGCAAGATTTACTGTTTCTGATACCGCTCCAGCTTCCGCTGAAAATGGAGATGCATGGTTTGACACTACTTCTGGTTTAACCTATGTTTACTATAACGATGGAGATACTACTCAGTGGGTAGAGACGGGGAATCCAGTATTATCTTTTAATACTCTTTCAAATCTTGCCGATACAACTATCACCACACCTGCTGATGGACAAGCTTTAGTATATGATAATGCTACAAGCAAATGGATTAATGAAACTCCAGCTACTACTTTAGATGGTTTGACGGATACAGTTTTATCTTCCCCCGCAAATGGAGAAGCTTTGCTGTACGATGGATCTGACTGGGTAAATCGATCTATACCAGAACCACTTAGTCCTTTTCTTTTGGGGGGAATGTAGTGACAGCTTTACCGTGGAAATTATGCGGGTATCGGGTATTTGTATCGTGAAGATCTTGATGCATTTATTCCACCACAACCATTTGACTCTTGGATTCTTAATGAATCTATTTATTCATATGAAGCACCAGTTCCATACCCTGAAGATGGTGAACCATATACCTGGAATGAAGAAACTACTTCCTGGGAAGCTATTCCTGCCGAGTAGTTTTCTAGCACATAGCTAGTTCTTGTATTCTTAAACTATTATAATGATATAATAGGTTTATGCTTAATGTTATAAAAAATACCTCTTATTTTAAGGTATTTGGTGATCAATAATGCCCCTGCCAATATCTTTGAGATTTAGAGGAAATAACAAGGGCTTTGTTGAAATTCAGGGTACTGGTGGAGTTATTACCAATGCCGCTGGATATAGGTATCACACCTTTATTGGCAACGGAACCTTTACAATGGTCACCCGTGGAACAGTTGAATACATAGTAGTTGGTGGTGGTGGAGGCGGAGGCGCACTCAGTGACCCAGGTGGAAGTGGTATCGGCGGTGGCGGTGGTGCAGTTGTTCAAGGAGAAGACTTCCTTGAAGCCGGCAACTATTCTATTTCTATAGGTGGCGGTGGTCGGGGAAACTCCGGAAGAGACCCACACCCCCCAAGAAGGGTTTATATCTCTAGTTCAACTTCTGGTGCGGGTTCCTCATTTAATGGAATAGTCGCCCCGGGTGGTAGAGGAGGAAACCAGGGTGGATCTTCTGGAAATGGATTCACCAGAGGTTCTGGAGGATATGCTGGTAACGCTGGTGGTGCGGGTGGATCAGCAGGAAATGGTTCAAATTTTACCGGAGGACCTGGAACTAATCTTTCGGCCTGGGCTTCGGCAACTGGGACTGGATCGTCTGGACATTATGCTGGTGGTGGTGGTGGCTCTGGTGGAAGATGGGAATCTCGTGGCGGCAGCGGTGGCATCGGCGGAGGGGGAAAGGGGCCAAGAGGTTCTGGAGGTGACGAGGACCTTAGACAAGACTCCCCTACTGCTGGAGCAGCTAGAACAGGTTCTGGAGGAGGTTCTGGTTTTTACGGACAAAACTCTTTTGTTAGGGCAGGTGCCAGCGGCGCTTCGGGGATAGTTATTGTTAGATATCGTGTATATACATAGCACCATTTGTGTTAAAATTAGGTAGGAGAATACATGACAACATCCCTTAATCTTTATGCAACTAAAGTATTTTCAGAGCAGCCACTATCACTTTGGGCACTTGACGATACTACTGACTACATTGCACTGATTACCCCTGAAAATCAAAATTTAGCAAACTGGACCATTTCTGGTGCAACCGCCGTAAATGCAAAATCTGGAGCACCGTTTTCAGAAGATCCTACAAGGTCACCATTTAGAGAATCTTATACCAGTGGAATGATTGAATCTACTGCAAATTCTGGTACAATTTCTTTAAAAAGTCCAGGGCTTATTCAGCCATCAGATATTAACGCTGACTTAGGATCTTTTGCCATTGGGGCATACTTTTTTACTTACGATAGAACGGTAAGCATTAGGCTGGGGTATGGGTATACAGATCCAGATACCTTAGAAGACTTTGAACTTATTAGAAGTTCGTCAGTACCAGTTCAAAGGCAATGGGCGTTTGTATCTCAAACATTTTCTTTACCCGAAAGTTTTAAAGACTTAAAGTTTATAATTGAGGTTTCTTATGTTTTGGATCCAGAAGACCCATATGTTGTTCCATATGAATTTGCCGTTAACGGAATAAACGTTGGACAATGGGCAGAAGAATTTCACCTAGAATCTTTGGGGGTAACTCCACAAGACCTACCATCTAATATCAACATTGACTCAAAAGGAGTAGAGGCTTTACCCTATGGACTTGATGGAGCCAATGGGTACTATCTTTCTAGAAACAATGAACTGTTTGCAAAAAACTCTGGACTACCGCTAGTCTATGGAGCCTTTAACAGTACCGTAATATTTCCAAATACTAACAGACCATCTTTGATATTACCTGGTTTTGGTTTTATGAATCAATCTGGTCAGTACAAAAGTTTTACCTTCGAGTTTTGGGCAAACATTCAATCTAACTCAATTGTGTCAAGAAAAATCTTTGGACCAATAGCATCAGAGGATGGAGTTTATGTTGACGGACCATTCTTAAAGTTACGTGTGGGAGAAACTCTTGCTTCTCATTACGTTGGTGAATGGAACAGGCCAATGCTTTTGGACGTAAGAGTGTCTTCAAAAGCCGCAAGCTTAGTTCTTAATGGAGAAGAGGTTTTGTCTTTTATTATAGACGAAAACTTGTTAAGCTTCCCTGAAAAGTTTGATGAGCTTGGTAATGATCAGGACTGGTTAGGCTTTTATGCTTACGAAGATGTACCGCTGATTCAGCTAGACTGTGCTGGAATATACCCATATGAAGTGCCAGCAATTGTAGCAAAAAGAAGATGGGTGTACGGCCAGGGTGTAGATATTCCAACAAACATTCAGGGCTCTACCACTGCAAACTCGGTATTTATAGATAATTCGTTTAGTAATGCTGCAAAGAATTACTCATACCCAAAGGTTGGAAGATGGAGGAATGGTCTAATAGAAAACCTTATACCAGAAGAGCAACAGCTATCTTTACCAAGCTATTCATTGCCGACTTTGACTTTTAGTAATAAAACTAATCAAGAGTGGTACCTTGATAGCGAAGCTGCCCAGGGCATTACTGGAAACAAGTTCATATCGCTAAAGCCAAATTCTGAATGGGAATCTACAGAAGGCCATATTCTTTTTGATAATCTAAATATTCTTTTGGATGATACAAAATGTTTTTATGGAATTTTTGAAATAGAAGCTCTTAGCCCAGACAAGCAAATACTTTTTGAACTTGTAAACGAAAGTAAGGGCGCAAAGCTAACCATAGCACTTGAAAAACAAACAGATCCTATAGTTGACTATATTGTTACCTACACACTAAGCTACAAGGTTCGTAGTGGAGCAACAGAAGAAAAATTGCTCTACTACTCTTATCAGCCTATCGAAAATGATTTATTCTTAGTTGGGTTGCACCTGCCAAGATTTACGACATATTTAGGACAAATGGTTTCATCTTTTTTTGGAAATAGACAGGGAATTAAAGTTTTTGTGGGGGGTAGCTCAGCACTTACAAATACCTTTCAGGGTAAAATATATAGAGTTGGGTTTTCTACCGAAAGAAACTTAAAAAAGATAGAGTCTTTGTTTTCTGATAGAGGAGTGCCAACAGACTACGAAAATGTTTTTGACTATTATGCTAGTGAAATACTTTACGACGGTGGCACCGCATACACAGATTCCTGGTTGTTGTCGTTGGATGGCGGAGATCCGTATGACTTCTCAGTAGAAAATGCAGAGTCTCACCTTGCAACATACACCCTTCTACCAAAGGTTGAGCTAGGAAAGTACATCTTAGATATTGGCGTAGATTCCTACTGGGAAGACTACTTACCACTTAGCTATTTTGGAAAGTATGTTGCTGATGCAAGCAATAAGAAAAAATTTCAGTTTGATTTCCTACAGCTAAACTTAGACTACCCAAGATTTGAAAGATTTAGCGGTAGCAATTATGACACAACTAATTCAATGATAAAAACATACGTAACTTTTCAGTATACGGCAAGTGGGGCAAACACAACATACTCAAGCTTTACTAATGTCGTTCCACTATCAAAAGACGGAGTGGTATATCCACAATCAGATGAGTGGCTGAATTCAAAATACGAGGTGGCAGATGACACAATAATTTATCCTCCACCCGGAATAAACTTTAAAAGTTTGTCTATAAGTATTAGCATTGAGATGAGTGTCCCTGGTATTATTTCCAATCCACTTAAAGTTAGATCGTTACAACTTTCGTCACAAGCTTTTGGATTTTCCCCTACAAGGATTGGTACGAGGCTAGGGGCAGAAATATATCCATACAGAAAAGTTGGCAGCTACTACGACTACAAGTCAGTAAGTCCATTTAGTACTTATAAGGGGAGCACTCCATATCTATATATGACTGCAAAAAGTGGCATCAAGCTTAGAGGAAATTTCTCCACATCAAACAGTTTAGGAATTTCTGTACCAATAAACAAAAAATTTAACTCATTCTTTAAAGTCAGTGCAATGCAAATAGCCTTCCGTTATGACGAACAGCTATTCCCAGAAGCTCCAGCACAAATTTTTGAAATTGAAGATAAGGGCAAGGTCATAAAGTTTTACCTTGTAAGGGAGTCGTCTAATTCTGAGCGTGGATATATATTTGCAATTAATAATGATACAGGACAAGTAGATCCAACAGTAATTTATAACATTGATGGAAGATCGGTAAACAAAGCATCAGTTAATCCAAGGTCTTGGGTAATGTTAGGCCTTTCATTCCAAGATCCGCTAGACTTTTCTCAGTTTGCCGGGGCTTTTAGAATTACAAATCCTCTTCTTGTCAATAACATTTCTTATTATCAAATCACACAACAAGATGAAGCCCAGAGGTTTTCCTTTCGTAAATGGTATGCCATTAGGTCAGAGCCAGACAATCCGCTTGAGTGGGAGTTCTGGAAGACATGGAAAGACAGCGTTGAGGGTGAGTCCTCTATCTGGCAAGCAGCGCTATTCCTTAATCAGGCAGAGCAAACTGTCCTAGACCCCGGTAAAATTTACAAACAATATACTGGTACAGACAGAATTGTGGTTCAGGATGAAGCAATCTTAAGGCTAAACAACTATAGGTATAGTACATTTAAGGATGTGCGGTGGACCAGGCAGATACTAGACTCTGCATAATATGGTATACTAGTGGTTATGAAACAATCAAAACCAAAGTTTCCTGGTCAAATTGGTGAAACAAAAATGCGTGTAGTAGAAGAAAACTTTTCTAACTTTGGAACCTACGTCTGGCATAAGCCAAATGGTAAGGCTTTTACAGATGGAAGTGGTAACGCTTTGTCTATTGAGTCCGTAAGGGGAGACGGTGTAAGAATCAAAGAACTCGAAGATGCCGCCAAGTATTGGGGGCAGCCAGAAGGCTCTGCAAAGTTCTACTCTAACATGAAAAAGATTTCTGAAGAAGACCACAGTGAGCAGCTTGACAGAATGAAAAATGGCTTGCTTCCAAACATGAATGACATTGGAGCAATCATTGCTGCCAAGCAAAGTTTACAACAGCATGGGGATGAGGGCTAATGTCACAAGAGTGGAATATTGGAGCAAGTCTTGACGAACTGACCGAACAAGACGATAGCTTTAAAAGACAAGATCCTTTTGATAAAAGCTGGGATTCTTTAAAATCCTACAACAACCTTGACAATAACTTTAAGCGTCGTTCTACTAGAATAGCAAAAGCTTTAGATATGCCACCTAGTGATGCATACATTAGAAGTGCCCGTGCAAATCAAACAGGCATGGACATTTCACAATCTAAAGAGATTAATCCTGGAGATGTATTTCGTAATGGATATGGCATGTTTGATGTCATTACTCCTCCTTGGAACCTTTATGAGCTTGCAAACTATTACGACACATCTTTTGCTAACCACGCTGCAATTGATGCAAAGGTAGAGAATATTGTTGGACTAGGATATGACTTTCAAATATCAGAAAGAACAATGCTTAAGCTTGAAAACAACGAAGACCGAGAGGTAGTAAAAAGAGCTCGTAATAGAATTGAAAGAGCTAAGATTGAGATGCGTGATTGGATCGAAAATCTTAATAACGAAGAATCCTTTACTCATACACTAATGAAGTTTTACACAGACGTTCAGGCAACAGGAAACGGATATCTAGAAATTGGAAGAACTACTAAAGGTGAAATTGGCTACATTGGACATATTCCATCAACAACAATGCGTGTGCGCAGACTGCGTGACGGGTACGTTCAAATAATTGGAAATAAGGTCGTATACTTTAGAAATTTTGGGGCAAAGAATCAAAACCCTATTACCACTGATTCTCGTCCAAATGAAATTATTCAATATAAAGAGTACTCACCGTTAAATACCTTTTATGGAATTCCAGACATTATGTCTGCCATTTCATCTTTGCATGGAGATCAACTAGCCTCACAATATAACATTGATTACTTTGGCAACAAGGCAGTCCCCAGATATGTTGTAACCCTTAAAGGTGCGAAGCTTTCTCCAGACGCAGAAGACAAGATGTTTCGTTTCCTACAAACAAGCCTTAAGGGCCAGTCACACAGAACTCTTTATATTCCATTACCAGGAGATTCCGATGGCAACAAGGTAGAGTTTAAGATGGAGCCAATTGAAAGCGGTGTGCAAGAGGCTTCCTTTAAAGAGTATAGAACACAGAATCGTGACGATATCCTTGTTGCCCATCAGGTACCCTTGTCTAAAATTGGTGGCGGTGACTCGGGGTCAATTGCATCTGCATTAGCACAAGACAGAACATTTAAAGAGCAAGTTGCGAGACCAGCTCAAAAGAATCTAGAAAAAATGATCAACCAAATGATCAAAGAAAAAACAGACATTCTAGAATTTAAGTTTAATGAGCTGACTCTGACTGATGAAATTGCTCAGTCTCAAATTTTGGAGCGGTACGTAAAGACACAAGTAATGACACCAAATGAAGCAAGGCAACAGCTAGGACTTCCACAAAGACCAGATGGAGACGACCCATTCGAAATGACGCCTCGTCAAGCAACAGATATGAGAGCAAATACTGCACAGAATCGACAGAGAGACTCTGAGCGTACAAACAATCAGTCTGATGGGCCAGCAACGCTGACTGGGAGAAATCCAAGTGGCGAAGGAAACGCCTCAGAATAAAAAAATATTTATCTTTTATAACATTTTTATAAAAAAGAGTATATAATGGAGCTAGTATGACTATATCAAAATGCACCGTAGACGGTTTCCTAAATTTAAAACGCAGAAACGGAACTAAAACCCTTTACTGCGAGATGCACTATGCAAGATTTTTGCGTAATGGAGAATTTGGTGTTTCTCAAAAAATTAAAATTGCATCCGCAGGACTTTTTGCAGACGACATCTCTAGAATTTTTTCTCTTGCAGATTACTTAATAATGGATCGGAGTTTGCAAAATGTTTAATATCGACAAATCAGATACAAAACTAGACGGAAACGACATACATCTTTCCATGCCATTTTCAAAAGTAGACAAAGAGCGTAGACTTGTCTCTGGTTTTGCAACAACAGATGCAGTAGATAAGCTAAACGATATTGTTACCTCAGAGGCTTCTTTGGAGGCTTTTTCAAAATTTAGGAAAAATATTAGAGAAATGCACCAGCCAGTTGCTGTTGGAAGAATGATTTCTTTTAAGCAAGATAAATATTTTGATGTAGAAACTAAAAAGTTTTACAATGGTGTTTATGTTTCTGCTTACATTTCTAAAGGTGCTCAAGATACTTGGGAAAAGGTTCTAGACGGAACCCTTACAGGATTCTCAATTGGTGGTAAGATGCTTAAGTGGGACGATGCTTATGACGAAAAGGGGGGTAGTCAAATTCGTATTATTAAAAAATATGATCTGGTAGAGCTTTCTTTAGTTGACTCCCCCGCAAATCAGTTTGCTAACATTTTGTCTATTGAAAAAGTAAACGACGTAGACGTTCTTAAGGGAGATGGCGTAGCTGATTTAGAAAATGTTTTCTGGGATTCAGACTCAGGGTTGGTAATGTTATCCGATAATGAATCAGAAGCTCACCCTGTATCCGGAACTCAGATGAAAAACATTGGGTTTGTAGAAAAATCTGATGCAGAAAAAACAGACATGATAAAGTTCTTGGTTGATAGTGCTAAAGGCATTAATACAATTAAGATGACAAAGGAGGTAAGTCCTATGACTGATGAAACCACTAACCTCGAAGAGGTTGTAGAAAAATCAGATGAGGTCGCTCCAGAGGCAGATGCCAAAACTGAAGAGGTAGTCGAAGAAGTATCCGAAGAGGTTACTGAAGAGAATGCCGAAACGGAAGAAGTAGAAGCTGAAAAGGCTGATACTGTTGACGTAGACGTTGAAAAGTCTGACGCCGCTGAAGTAGAGGTCGAAAAGGCTGATACTCCAGAAGCAGAGGCAGGGGTATCAAAGTCTGATGAGGTAACTGTAGATGCAGTTTCTGAAATCAAAGACACAATTACATCAGCCTTTAGCGATCTAGCAGACACTGTAAAAGCATTACATGCCGAAGTGGACGCACTAAAGAAATCAATTACTGGAGTATCCGAAGAAGTCTCTGCAGCCAAGCATGAGATTTCTGAAACAAGGGGCCAGTTTAATGAGTTTGGAAAGAGGGTCGACGCTGTAGAGCAAGACACTGCTTTCCGCAAATCTGGCGATCTAGGCGAGATCGTACAGGATCAACCTGAAACAAAGGTTGAAAAATCCCTATGGGGCGGTCGTTTCCTCAAAGCAACCGACTTATTTAATTAAGCAGATAAAATCACTTAGGAGGTGACAATATGTCGGAAGAGATTCAAAAAAATAATCCAGACACCGCAGGTGATGACTCAGGGCGCTATAACGCTGAGGGTGCATTCGCTTCAGGTGGAATTGGCGGAGTATCTAGTCCTGGTGCAGACACACTAGGAAACATTCCTACCGCTAGCTTTGGTGTGACAACGGGTCCAAATGCTGTAAATCCATCAGGAGATGCAGCAAGTGGTATCTTGCGTCCGGAACAAGCGCGTCGTTTTATTGACTACGTGTGGGATGGTACTGTTCTCGCCAAAGACGGTCGTCGCGTAACTATGCGTGCAAACACCATGGAACTTGAAAAAGTTAACGTGGGTGAGCGTGTTATTCGTGCGGCATCACAGGGTATTGGTGACTACACCAACTCTGGCGCAACCTTTTCAAAGGTGGAACTTACTACAAAGAAGATCCGTCTTGACTGGGAAGTCAGCGCTGAGGCACTAGAAGACAACGTCGAAGGTGCAGCTCTAGAAGATCACTTGGTTCGTTTAATGACAAACGCTTTTGCGAATGACATCGAAGACCTAGCGATTAATGGTGACGGTGCCACTGGTAACTTCTTGTCCATCATGGACGGGTTTGTTAACAGGGTAAAGACAGGCGACGGACACGAGTACGTTGCTACCATTACTGACAACGCTTGGACTACAGAGGTTATGCAAGGACTACTCCTTTCAATGCCTCGCAAGTACCGTGCACTTAAGAACAACCTTAAGTTCTACGCGGGCACTGATGCATTCCAGGGCATTGTTAAGAACAATGGTACTCTTGCAGACGCAATTGCTGAGGCATTCGCTGGTACTCCAGCGGGTACAGAGCGTAACCGTCAGGCATACCTTGACGGACAGGCTCAGACACTGGGGACTGCTCGCAGCACCCGTGTTCTCGGTATTGACGTTCAGGAAGTTCCCTACTACCCAGCAGGTTATGTCGACTTGACATTCCCAGCTAACCGTGTATGGGGTTTCCAAAGAGACATTACCGTAAACCGCGAATATGTTGCTAAAAAGGACACAATTGAATACACCGTATTCGTCCGCTTTGGCATCCAGTGGGAAGAAGAAGATGCAGTGGCTTACGCCGATGCAGAGGCAGATGCCTAAACCATAAATTAATAATAATAAAAGGGCAGGGGCTTCGGCTCTTGCCCTTTTATTTATTCTGTTATAATATATATAGGCATAGGAGGAGTTAAACATGTCAGAAAATAATGATCAGGAAAAGTCCTCGGAAATCATTACCGCTAAATCTTCTGTTAAGAAAACGGATGGTGGGGGAATGAAGTCAGTGGGTCAAATTGAGACAGGCGCTATAGGAATCACAGATAAATCAGCAATCAAAAAGTCTACTCAAAAAGAAACAGTTAAGAAATCAACAAAAGAACCAACCGTTGCTATCTATTCTACAAAGAATGTTGTTTGGCAAGGTATTGGAAAAGTTGAAAAAGGCTTTAATATTGTAAAAGAGAAGGATGCGGAAAAGTGGCTAACTCGTAGTCACGTTAGAACCGCAACTCCAGAAGAAGTAGCAAGAGAGTACGGAAAATAGTATGGAATTATTGAGGATACCGTCATATCAGACAGATGCACTTATATCTGTATCCGGTGCATCTACTGGATATAATTACACTATCACAGACATGGCGGATCACTCAATAACAACCGGAACGGTTACATCAACCTCTGGCTCAAAAGTAACGATTTCAATGCCATCAGAGTATGATGGATCTTATATTGTAAATGTCGATAGCGAAGACCACTATATTGATGTAGTTCGTCCATACGTTGACCCAACAACAAAGGCCACGACAGCAACAGGAATTTCAGAGTATCTGAAAAGTGAAGAGCTAGCAAGGGCTATTATAGATTCGGTAATAGTGGAAGGTTTTTACTACAAGAAGCATGTTTTGGAAACAACCGGACTGGGGACAGATTACATACCATTATGGGTAAATGCTAGAAAAGTTATTAAGCTATATGAGAACAACGTTTTGCTTTTTGATGCGAACGACCCTGCAAGCTATAGTACCGCCTATAAGGTAACCCAGGACAGGACAGCCGTTGTTGAAGTTTATGAAGATAGAATTAACAGGCTAGAATCTGCACAGCTTATTATGCCAACAGGCGTATCAGATATTTTAGATATGAAGTATTCCTATCGAGGATTTCCTAGAACTTTTGACTATAGAATACTGCTAGCAGTCGGATACCCCAAAATTCCTGGAGAGATTGTTAGAGCGGCAGAGCTTCTTACAGAAGATATTGCTTGTGGAAAACTAGAGTATGCCGAGCGCTATATGAAATCTTATCAAACTGATCAGTTTAAAATTGGTTTTGACAATCGTGTCTTCGAGGGAACGGGGAATCTGGTAGTAGACAAAATCTTATCTAATTATGCTAAGTCTATTACAAGGCTTGGAGTCTTATAATGGATTGCGGATCTAAAGACCCACTCTACCCACTGCAAGCAGACATCTTTTACCCCGAAGTCTCTCAGGGTGCTTATGGCAATGTGTCAAAAAGATGGATGAAGGACAGAACTATTGTCTGTAGTCTTGGTCCAGCTGGTTCTAGGTTTAAAGAAGAGCTAACCCCAAACATAGACATATCTATTGAGTCTATGCTTATTGGAAGATTTAAAGAGGACATTAGGTTTACAGGGGAAGACAGAGGTAAGGCTATGACAAACATTGTTATTAGCAATGTAAAGGATAGAAGCTGTCAAGACCTATACGTAGAAAGTTCTGGCATACGCAAAAACCAGTCTACCATATTTGAAGTTGCAACCGTTACTCCGCACATTGGGCCATTTGGCAAGGTGGAGTACTATAGGGTAATTCTAAAGAGATCAGAGAATCAGGGGGTAGACGTTTGATAGAGTTAAAAGTAAATACCAATCAGTTCATGAAAGACATGGACTCAATCATGAAATACTCTATAGGATTCTTAGAGGGTGCTCAAGATGGAAAGACAGAGCTTCTTAAAACCATTGGAGAAAAAACTTCAGAAATACTTGAGCAATTTATAGACGCTAACGCCAGAGCAAACCCCTCAGTCTTGCACCACATCTACGAATGGAGTGAGGTTGGAAACCCATCTGCAAGACTTTTTAACTTAGAGTATTTTGTTGCTGGCGGAGGGCTAACCTTTAAGTCAACTTTTAGCCAGTCTTCATCGGTTCGGGCTGGCTCTAGCGTACCTTTTTATGATAAGGCAAGAATCATGGAAGACGGAATCCCGGTAGTGATAAGGCCAAAAGCCGCTAACGTCCTTTCATTTGAAGATGATGGACAGCAGGTGTTCACAAAAGGACCAGTGTCGGTCAGCAGTCCAGGAGGAAGCTCTACAAATGGAGGTTTTCAGGAAACGGTAGACATGTTTTTTAATTCTTACTGGAGGCAATCATTTTTAGAGACTACGGGAATCTCAGACATTCTTCGTAATCCAATACAGTTTAAGCAAAACCTTCCAAGAGCAAAAGCCGGTGGAAGGGCTAAGGGGTACGACATAGGCTATCGATGGATTTCAGCAGGGGGTGCTAGATAATGGCAGTACACTATCCACCAGTGTTTATTAACAACTACCTGGCAGAAAAGATACCGGAAGAGCTATCTACATACTTTTCTGGCGCTATGAAGTTTTTTCCCACACAACCTACTAGCATTGACACATTGACAGAAGAGTTTCCAGATTCTGCCGATGAAGTTTTTGCAGTTTACGACAGGATGTTTAGGCTTAGAAGAACTCCGTTCCCACATTGTCGCGTAGAGCAACTTCTTTATTACTTTTATAAAACTGCTGGCGGTATTGAGGCATTAATTGAAACAACTCAAGCTGTTCAGGATATACTAGATAACGGTAGTGATTCAACGGAAGACCTTAACTATTGGATAAAGGAAAAGTATTCTGCTGAATCAAAAACAGAGTTAGTGTTGCCATCTGAGATTAAGACAAGGCTAGATCGATATACCTCCGGAATGTCTGCAACAGAAAAAGAAGACTTTGTTATAGAAAATTCTAAAGAGACTGCAGTCGTATCTTTTGGAGAACAGGACTTCTTTTTGCCTTATTTTTATGAAATGAAAATATTCCACCTAGAAGAGTCAAGAGACATCATAGACTTTGGAACAGCAAGAACTTACGCAGCAAATAAAATTATTTTAGAGTATATGTGGCATAAGCCTTAAAATAATTATATTAAAAAACAAGTGGTATAATTATATCGAGGAAACGCGCCTACTACTTTAATGAAAGAAGAGGTGAAAAAATATGGCATATACACGTGGTTCAAACGCTAACATTATTGTTGGTGCAGCAGCCCTGTTTGCTTACGAAGACGGAGAGTTGACGGAAGTAGACTTGCCAGCCTACGTTGATGGGGAGTCTTACAAGACTACCCTTCAGGATGATGTTTCATTCAGAAACGTAGGATACACCATGAATGGTTTGGAAATTCAATTCCAGCCCGATTTTGGTGAGGTCCAGGTTGACCAGCTTCTCGACGTTGCTAAGCTATACAAGCAGGGCATGCAGGTTAATCTCAATACAGCTTTTGCCGAAGCTACACTTGAGAACTTGCTCGTTGCTATTGCTGGCAAAGACAATGACCTAAGCGCAGCAGATAGTTCTGGAGATATCTCTATGGACCTTTCCGCAGGCGATATTGGTGAATGTCCCGTCGAGCGTGGACTGGTCGCTGTTGGTCCAGGTACAGGAGATTGCGCTGTTGGGGAATCCCTAGAGCGTATCTACGTTGCATACCGGGCTCTCTCAATTGAGAGTGTTACAGTATCAGCAAAACGAGACGAGCCTACAATGTTCGAGGTTTCGTTCCGTCTGCTACCCAATGACACAGACGCTTCATATGGTAAGATCGTTGATCGTACCATTCCAGCTGGTTCCTAGTCAAAACAAATCAAAAAGCAATGCCCAGGATCAAACCTGGGCATTGCTTTTTTGGTACAATTATACAATGGCAACAAAAGTTTATGAGGTTGATCGAGTCACACTGATGGATGGTACCTCGGTAGAGCTTAAGCCGTTAAAGATTAAATACCTTCGGGATTTTATGGAATACTTTGATATTATAAAATATGCAAAAAACGACGAAGACTCTATAAAGATACTTTCACACTGTGCATTCATAGCGCTAAAGTCTCAATATCCAATAATGTCAAACATTGAAGAGCTTGAGGATTCCGTAAACCTGCCAACCATATATCAAATTTTAGATATTACTGCAGGAATAAGGGTAAACCCCAAAAAAGAAGAGTCTGTAAAAGAACAGGCAGAGGATAGCAAGTCTTCAACTTGGGACAATTTAGATCTTGCAGAGCTAGAGGCTGAAGTTTTTCTTCTAGGAATTTGGAAAGACTACGAGCAGCTAGAGCTTGCGCTCTCCATGCCAGAGCTTACGGCAACACTTAAATCAAAAAGAGATCTAGACTATCAAGAGAAAAAATTCTTAGCAGCAATTCAAGGGGTAGACCTAGACAAGCAGTCTGGTAAAGATAAAACTAATGCCTGGGAAGAGATGAAGGCTAGGGTATTTAGCGGTGGACAAACAAGTGATCCAAACGATATTACGTCTTTTCAAGGGGTAAAAGCTCAGCAGAACGGTTTTGGCATTGGCATGGGCATCGGATATCAGGACTTACGCAAAAAATAAAGACCATCCCTATGTTATAATTAGTATACCGTTTATAACGTTATGAAAGGAAATAAATGGCTACTACAGTAAATGAAGAGAAAGAGCTTACTCTCATTGACGGAACAAAGATTAAGGTGCGTCCTCTAAAAATTTCGCTTCTTCGTCCGTTTATGAAAAAGTTCGAGGGTATCGCAGAAGTTGCCGCAGATAACGAAAAGTCAATGAACCTACTAATGGAGTGTGTACAAATTGCCATGAAGCAGTACAGCCCCGATCTAGCAGGTGACATTAAAGCATTGGAAGACAATATTGATCTTCCAACTGTTTATAAGATTGTTGAAGAGGCTTCCGGGGTAAACCTTGGAGAAGTCACTAACCTTATGAACTAATAAAATAACCAGGGGTGCTGTGGAATGGCTGATATTCAAGCTAATATAGGTATAGGTGTAGATACTACACAAGCCTTGGCGTCTATTAGAGCCCTACAGCGACAGATATCGGCCTTTCACACCTCAATGGCAAAAGGCGGCGCAGCCGCTGGCGCACAGTCTGCAAAGATGCAGCAAAACCTTGTTAACACGATTAACTCCAGCGGTAAGTTTTCTGCTTCTATGGTTGGCATTCAGTCATCCACAGAAAGCTTTACTAATGCACTAGAGAAAAACAAGCTGTCCATGGGGCAGTACTTTAGATATGCCGGGGGAGCATCCAGATCGTTTGGGAAAATGTTCTCCAGGGAATTCAACACAATCAGCAACGTTGCCCAAGAAAGAGTTAAAGACCTCCAGACTCAGTATGTAAGTATGGGCAGAAATGCCAACGGTGCGTTACAGTCCATAAAGGTTAGACCACTCACCCTTGACATGGACAACCTGGGCACAAAGGTTCAGCTAGCTGGCCAAAAGCAACAAATCTTTAACCAGCTGATGAAGCAGGGCACAACAAACCTTCTTAATTTTGGTAAAAATACTCAGTGGGCTGGTCGCCAACTTATGGTTGGATTCACGATACCGCTGACAATTTTCGGTGCTCTTGCTGCTAAAGAGTTCAAGAAGCTAGAAGAGCAGGCCGTTAAGTTTAGACGAGTCTACGGTGACATGTTTACTACGGATGCGGATACCGAAAAGGCTCTTTCTAATGTTAGAGAACTAGCAGATGAGTTCACTAAATACGGAATAGCAGTAGAAAAAACTATTGGCCTAGCGGCTAAAGTTGCACAAATGGGCAATGTTGGAACAGACTTAACTGCGCAAGTTACACAGGCTACAAGGTTGGCGGTTCTCGGTGGTATGGAGCAAGAAGAAGCTCTAAACACAACTATATCGCTTACCAACGCTTTTGGAATTGCCGCAGAAGATCTTGCTGGAAAAATTGCATTCCTTAATGCTGCAGAAAACCAGACAGTTCTTTCTATTGAAGATTTTAACACGGCCATTCCTCTTGCCGGTTCTGTGGTTCAACAGCTTGGCGGTAATGTTGAAGATCTCGCCTTCTTCCTCACAGCTATGCGTGAAGGTGGGATTAGCGCTAGTCAAGGAGCTAACGCACTAAAGACATCTTTGGCAAGAATCGTAGCACCTACAGAAGTTGCCAAAAAAGAAATGGCAGGCTTTGGAATTGACATCGTTGGAATTGTGGAAAACAACGTTGGAAACCTAAAGCAGACAATCCTTCAATTAGGCCAAGAGCTAGATACTTTAGACCCATTAAATAGGGCACGGGCTATTGAGCAACTGTTTGGTAAGTTCCAGTTTGCTCGCATGTCTACAATGTTTCAAAATATTTCTAAAGACGGTAGTCAAGCTAGAAAGGTTCTAGACCTTACCAGTAACAGTATGGAAGAGCTGGCTATCATAGCAGAGAGAGAGCTTAAGGCAGTTGAAGAGTCTCCGGCATTCAAACTGCAGAAACAAATGGAACAGCTGAAAGCTGCTCTTGCGCCTATTGGTGAAGAATTTGTTAAAGCTGTAGGACCGCTTCTTGAGTTTGGAACAAAGCTTCTTAAATCATTTAATAACCTGGGGGACGGAGGAAAGCAGTTT
>Ga0222654_1000661_pt1 | contig 19442 bp, 21 predicted proteins | sample AntAcemetagen421_FD_179805 | JGI IMG/M metagenome (GOLD analysis project Ga0222654, IMG submission 179805) | Saline water microbial communities from Ace Lake, Antarctica - #421 | ecosystem: Environmental > Aquatic > Non-marine Saline and Alkaline > Saline | place: Antarctica: Ace Lake...
TCCTTCTGGTTTGTTTTTGTTTTTCTCGTAAATTAATTCTAACAAATCCAGAAGGGTTTTTATCACTTTATTGTATTTTTATCCTTTATTTTCAATGAGATATGGGTTTCCGGACAGGAACTAGCTAATCGCCCAATCTACGAAAATATGCTGATTGGTACGATCACTTGTGGCAAGAAGAATGAGTCGATAGAGATTAAAGGTGCTGGCTTTGATCAAACCTTGATGCCAGGCGAGGCCATTGGTGGTGTAGATCCCGATGAGATTAAGCGCCTCATGATCAGACGCACGATAAAAGAGCATCTGGATAAAGAACTCACTTTTGCTGCCAATAAGCAGCCCATAAAAGTGCTTAGCCTGTTTTTTATCGATAGTGTTGAGCATTACCGGCAGTATGATGAAGACGGTAATCCCGTGCCGGGTAAATACGCCCATATGTTTGAAGAGGAGTATCGAAAGCTGGCTAAGTCTGCCGATTATCAAAGCCTATTTAAAGAAATTGATTTGGATACCGATGCCGCTGAAGTCCATAACGGCTATTTTTCTAAGGATAAAAAAGGCCGTTTTGTTGAGACGGCAGAGAACAATCAAGCAGGTCGCGATAATGCAGAGCGTGCCTATAACTTGATAATGAAAGAAAAAGAGAAACTGCTTAGCTTTGATACCAAGCTGAAATTTATCTTCTCTCACTCAGCCCTGAAAGAAGGCTGGGATAACCCCAACATATTCCAAATCTGTACGCTTCGGAATATGGGATCTGAGCGAGAGCGCCGCCAGACTTTGGGGCGTGGTTTGAGGCTTTGTGTCAATCAGGAAGGCGAGCGTCTGCGAGGGAGTGAGATTAATACGCTCACCGTTATTGCCACTGAAAACTATGAGCAGTTTGCGGAAAACCTGCAAAAAGAAATTGAGCAGGATACAGGTATCCGGTTTGGTATCGTTGAGCCGCACCAGTTCGCGACGATTCAAACGGTAAATGAAAAAGGAGAAGTGTCGCCATTAGGCGTGGATCAGTCGGAAAAAGTTTGGCAGTTCCTTAAAGATGAAAGCTATGTTGATTCAAAGGGGAAAGTACAAGACACCCTTCGTTCGGCTATTAAGGATGGTAGCTTTGTGTTACCAGAAGAGATCAAGGCTGAGCTTGTTGATGCGCATGGCGAAAGTCAGGCAGAGATTATCGGCAATGACATCAAGGCTGTTCTTCGCAAGCTGGCAGGAAAGCTCGATATAAAAAATGCTGATGATCGTAAAGTCATTCGGACGCGTGAAGCGGTGCTAGAAAGCGACGAATTTAAAGCGCTTTGGAATCGTATTAAGTACAAGACAACTTACCGTGTTGATTTTGATAATCTCAAACTGATCAATGACTGTGCAGATGCCATTAGAGATTGCGATCCAATAACAAAAACCAGAGCGCAATTCCGAAAGGCAGATATTGCCATTGGTAAAGGTGGTGTAACTGCTGACGAAACTTCAGCTTCTGGTTTTACGACAATCCATGAAAACGATATTGAGCTGCCAGACATTATCACTGATCTTCAGGATAAAACGCAGTTAACGCGTAAGAGTATCGTTCAGATTCTAATAGATAGTCGTCGCCTACAAGACTTTAACCGAAATCCCCAGCAGTTTATGGATTATTGTTCGGAGGCGATTAATCGCACTAAGCGCTTAGCTTTGGTTGACGGCATTAAATACACCAAGGTTGGTGAAGAGCATTACTACGCCCAAGAGCTATTCCAGCAGGAAGAGCTAAAGGGGTATCTCAAAAACACCTTGGAAACGCAGAAGTCAGTTTATACCCACGTAGTCTATGACTCCGCAGGAATAGAGAAGACCTTTGCTGAAGATTTGGAAAAGAACGAAAAAGTTAAAGTTTACGCCAAACTACCGCCATGGTTCAAAGTGCCAACACCTCTCGGCACTTACAATCCAGACTGGGCAGTGGTTGTTGAAGATGAAGGAGAAGAAAAACTCTACTTCGTGGTAGAAACAAAGGGAAGCACCTGGTGGGGCGACCTTCGCCATGCCGAAGGCGCAAAAATTAAATGCGGTGAGAAGCATTTTGAAGAAGTGGCAAATGATATAGACAACCCTGCTCGGTACATCAAAGCGACAGATGTTGAGGGCATGATGGGGTATGTGGAATAAACCATGAATATGAAATTTGAAAGTCGTAAAGAATATGTCAATTTCATTTACACAAGAGTTGCGAAATGACACCAAGTCCTGAAATAGAGCCCGGATGCATTACCAAGGTAATAACCGGAAACTGGTTATCCAATGGACATCTTGAGGTTTGTTTTCTTAAGCTTATCGCTCCTACAGAAAATCAATGGAAAAATGATGAGAGTCGTCCAGAAAATTTAGCTATTGTTACGAGCCTACTTCAAGCCAATGCTGCGCCAGAAAAAAGCTTATTGGAGCAAGAAAAGTCTGGTAGGCCTGTAATTGTAGTTGCTCCAGAGTTAGCGTTCGGTTCTCCAAATTATGTTGAGATAGATGCGCTTATTAATCAATATCCACAGAACTTGATTTTTATATGTGGCTTTGGTTTTTCTGAAGGAAAAAATATTGCCAACTTGGCAAACCATGACAATGTAGAAGGGATATGGAAAACTCCACCTAATAGCCAAAAAAAATATAATGGCGGTTGGGTTTGGGTCAAAGAAGAAAACAATGTTCAATGCTACGTTTTTTTTAAAAACTTTTTGGAACAAAGTGCAGAATTGTCAATTCCAAATATTGATCAAGGAGATCAGATTTTACGACTTGAGGGCAATGATCTAATAGTTTTTCCAACAATCTGTGCAGACTTGATTTCGGCGGAAGCTAGTAGTCCAAGGAGAAGAATTGCGAATTCTTTGAGAAATAATTGCTCTGCCAACAAAAAAACATTGATTACTGGTTCATTGCTCAACCTGAAATCATCTAGTGGTTGGTGGAAGACAGCAATAGGAGACTTGTTAGATTCGACCAAGGGATCAATTCCACGATTGCTGCTCAGTAACTGCGTTAACCCTTTGCCAGTGGAAGACGAGGAAGAAGACAAATGGCGATGTTTGTCGGGGGCGTATCAGCATTTAGAAGGCAGTAAACCCCCAAATATGCCACTACCAAATATACGATATGTAAATGACACAAAATTTTCGGGACTTTTAGTCAGAAACCCCGAAGTCGGTTGCATATTTGGGAAATTAAACTGGAGTAATAATCAAGCGGAGGGGCTAAATGTTTTGTCTCCAGGCTCTCAGTATATCTGGATTAACAATGAGTTCCTGCTCTCTGACGGAGAGTGCGCAGCTGATGAATTGGTTCGATTTATTTATCGCCATAAAGCTAGGGTTTATAACGACCTTATCAATCTTAATGATGGGGCTCGAACACTTGCGGAAATAAAATTGAATAACTTGCTCGCTCAATTATCTCCCAGCTCAGGTTCGTCACTTAGGAACGTTGCGGGATTGCTTTTTCTGAAATGCCTGAAAGGCATAGATAAAAAAGCAACTTTCAATCCCGATAATCTACATGCTGAAAAAGTTGCTTTAGATTGCGCTCTATCAAACATTTGGTCTTGGGGTAATTCAGTCATTAACCCCAATGAATAAAGGAAATTTGAAATTATCTGAGTCTCAAATATATAGAGTAACTGGTGATCCGGTTCAAGTTCATGGTCTCAAGCCACATATAGAGTTTGATTTTTCAAATACTTCTTTATATGAGAAGGTTGGTCAGCGGTATAAGAAAAACCCTATCGCATTAATGAAGCTGGAACCAGTTAGTCACAAGGATAATCATAATGTAACGGATAGCTTTCTTACTGCTTTACAAAATAATCACAATCAAAGAGTGAATACTGATCCAGAGATAATGGCTGCCAGTGAGAATATGAATAGAGCACAACTTGAGCCAAGTAATATAAAAATATATTCAAATATTGATGTGGAGATATACGAAGTGAAAAGCATTCTTTTTGATTATATAAAGGTTCGAAAAAATAGTGAAACAGAATAAAGTTAAGGTCTGGACTGCTAAACTTTACCTGTTAGGCAAGGGCCTAGATATTTCGTTAAGGGCGCATCTTTAGGTTTTAATTTCCGCTTTAATCATGAATAACATATGCCGATAGTCTGCTGCTGGGCACAAAGTGACAACTTCTTGATTGCCAAAAACGCTGTTGATACTGGTCGCTTTGGGCATTACAACAGTCATTAATGAAATTAATTGATGGGAAATTTCCGTACAGTTCGAAGTTGAGGGTAAAGCAGAAGTGGTTCTGAAATTCGGGTTATCGTCACTCCTGACCCAAAGCTGCCATTGGCTATTCTCTATGAAATTACAGGTATGTTGATTTTATAGCTTTTAGGTCTGACATCGTTGCGTTGGTTAGACAATATAAAATAAGGCGCTAAATCTATTTGTTAATCATACTTTCCAAGCATCATAAGGCTTCCAGTTAGAGGCCCATTCGGGAATGTCACCGCCAGGCATTGGTCGAGCTATGCCATAACCCTGTGCTAACTCACAACCCAATTGCAACAGTGCTTCTCCATGAGCAATGGTTTCAACACCCTCAGCAATCACTTCACGATCGAATACCTTTGCAAGACTAACGACAGCCTCAATAATTGCTAAATCGTCAGCATCTTCTAACATGTCACGAACAAAACTCTGGTCAATTTTAATTAAGTGCGCTGGAAGATGTCTAATATAGGTGAGAGAAGAATACCCTGTGCCAAAGTCATCCAGCGCAAAAGTTACGCCAAGTTCGTGGCATTTATTCATAGTTGCTAATACTTGGCCGATATCACTTAAGGCGGTGGTTTCGAGTATTTCTAATTCTAGATTGCGTGGATCTACATTAGGATGACGCGCTAACAATGCCACTAAACGATCTACGAAGTTTTTTTGAGTTAATTGATAGGCGCTAATGTTAACGCTGGCAGGTAGATTGATACCCATGCTTTGCCAATGGCTTATTTGGCTCAATGCTGTATCTACAACCCATTCCCCCAGATCCAGACTAACACTATGACCTTCTATTGCAGGCAAAAATTCTAAAGGTGGGACTAAGCCGCGTTCAGGATGCTCCCAGCGAATTAACGCTTCTGCTCCTATCACCTTGCCGGTGTGCATATTTACCTTAGGTTGGTAGTGCAATACAAACTCTCGTCGCTCTAGTGCAAAACTAATATCGGTTATACTTTTTCGTTGAATCTTGATTGCATTATTTTGTAAGGAATCAAACAGGTGATAACGGTTTTTACCTTCTTGCTTCGCGACATACATGGCTTGGTCGGCATTACGTATGAGTTGGTCTGCGTCCAAACTGTCTCCACCGTCTTGTGGGTAGAAGGTCACACCAATACTAATCGACACTTGCATCGGGACATTATCCACAACAACAGGGCTAGAAGCGGCTGTTAATAATCGTTCTAGCAATGTTTCACTATCCCTGATATTTTCCAAATCAACCATGACGGCAATAAATTCGTCGCCACCTATACGGGCGAGAGTATCACCTCCGCGCAAAGCCTCTTTCATCCGTTTTGATAATATTACCAGTAGTTCATCTCCCGCATTATGGCCGTAGTTATCATTGACAGTTTTAAATCCATCTAAGTCCATAAACGCAACGGCTAATGAACTGTTGCGCCTTTGACACTGAGCCAAGGACTGATTTAAGTTGTCTGCTAATAAAACACGATTGGGAAGTCTCGTTAACGTATCGAAATGGGCAGCACGTTTTAGCTTTTCTTCGGCATGTTTTTTTTCTATGGTGATACTTGCTAAACTCGCTGATTGTTCAATAATGGCAAGATCAGCTTCTGTTGGATGATTGACTTTTTGGTGATAGATGGCAAAGGTGCCAAGCACCTTACCATTTGTGGCACGTATTGGCTCTGACCAACATGCGGATAACCCTGCTTTGTTTGCCAGTTCCTTGAAAGGCGTCCAATAAGGATGAGTTTGAATATCATCAACAATGACACGCTCATTGATAAAGGCTGCAGTCCCGCAGGAGCCAACCCCTATTCCAATCTCTACACCATTAATTGCTTCGTTATAAAAATCGGGAAGACTGGGGGCTGCACCATTTAATAAATGTTTGCCTGATTCATCTAATAACAAAACACTACAAAGCATGTCCGAATTTTCTTGCTCAACTGCACCCACGATGGCTTCCAAGATTACTTCTAAAGTCTTGTCACAGTTAATTAGCTCTAAAATATGAGTGCGGGATTTCTCGCGTAATGCAGCTTTTTTTTGTTCGGTGATGTCACGCTGGACTGAAATCCAATGTGTGTAATATCCGACTTCATTGGCAACGGGCGTGACTTCAAACTCACTCCAAAATGTAGATCCATTCTTCTTATAGTTTAACACTTCAACTATACACACTTCCCATTTTTCAAGAGCAGTGCGAAGGGTTTTTAAAACTGATTTGTCGGTCAATGGACCTTGCAGTATTCGGGGAGTTTTACCGATGACATCCGAGGGCTCAAACCCCGTTGATTGATAAAAAACTTCGTTAGCCCAGAGTATACGAGGACCAGGTTCATCAAATGGTTCTGCTTCGGTAATAAGAATGGCATCATTTAAATGATTCATACAATTTTCAAACCATGCCGAACCTAAACTCTCAGGTAGCGCGGATGATATTTGTAGTGGTTTCTTTATGGCCATTTAATTGAAACTTATTTTATTGTTGCAACAGAAATACCCCTAATAATAAGGAGTAATATTTACTGTAGTACAAAATCATTAGATTTGTAGTTTTATGAGCGGTATTCATTGAAATTAATTGAAAGAGAGCGTCCTATGAGCGTTTTTCAATATGAGGTGTGTTATGTATAGTAAATTTGACTATATAATTAAATGTGATATGCCTGCTCATGGCACAAAGCGACAACTTATTGAATGCCTAAAGCGCCGTTAAAACTGGTCGCTTTGGGTATTACAGCAGTCATTAATGAAATCGAATGTCGAGAAATATCTGTAAGGTCTGAAGTTGAGGGTAAAGCAGAAGTAGCTCTGAAATTCGGGTTATAGTCACTCCTGACCCTAAACCGAGACTGTAAATGATTCTGTGTAACTGCCAAGTTTATATATAATCAGTTAAGCGGTCTTCGAACTCAATCATAAACCGGTTCATGGCCGCTCGCCAGTTCCTTATCGGCATAGTCCATTTTTTTGATGCCTGCTGTATCGCTAGATACACGACTTTTTTTGCTGAGTCGTCCGATGGAAATAACTTACGTTTTCTAACTGCTTTGCGAATAACGCTGTTGAGTGATTCGATCGCATTGGTGGTGTAGATCGCTTTACGTATGTCTTCAGGGTAAGTGAAAAGCGTATTTAAGTTATGCCAGTGCGTTCGCCATGACTTGCTCACTTGCGGATATTTGTCGTCCCAGCGCCCAGCAAGTTGCTCTAATTCAAGCAGAGCCTCGTCTTCAGTCGCTGATTTATAGATACGCTTTAAATCCGCGGCAACGGCCTTGTAGTCTTTCCATGACACGAACTTCATTGAGTTACGAACCATATGCACAATACAAAGCTGTACCTGTGTTTTTGGATAAGCGGTATTGATGGCTTCTGGGAAGCCCTTTAGACCGTCAACGCAGGCTATTAGAATATCTTTAACGCCACGGTTTTGTATCTCTGTGAGCACGTTAAGCCAGAATTTGGCACCTTCATTTTCCGATATCCATAGCCCTAGCAATTCCTTTTGGCCCTCTATGTTAACGCCTAAGGCCAGGTAAATGGCTTTGTTGATAACCTGCTTATCTTGCCGTATTTTAAGCACGATACAGTCGAGATAGACGATGGGATAAATTGCATCCAGCGGGCGAGACTGCCACTCGGTTACTTGATCAATAACGGCATTCGTCACTGTTGAAATAAGGCTTGCTGAAACATCAGCGTCGTACATTTCTTTGAAGGTAGTGACGATTTCTCGCGTGCTCATATCCAGAAGCAAGGAAGTGGTAAAGCTGTTATCTGGGATACCCTTAAAGTGTTTTAAGATTACTGTTAAACAACAACCCAAGGGCACGACCTATGAGATTGCCGAGCCCGCTCAGCTATTCTCTCCGGATAAACCATCAGGAGAGCAGCATGGCATACCGCAATCAAGACGATTGGCGACAACTCATTGAAGAGCAACAAGCTAGCGGCATGATTGCCGCTGTTTTTTGCCGTGAACGAAACATCAATGCAAAATATTTTAGCTTACGTAAGCAACAATTATTAAGCTCGCCAAAGAAAGCCCCCGCCTTTATCAAGGCCAGCGTAAAACCATTGTTAGCGGGGCGGCATTTGATAAGATGCGCTCCTTAAGTCAAGGGCAAAGGCAAGATTTGGCTTTATCAATATTTTTGGCTAGAGCTAGAAGCCTGGGTGGAACTTTCTTTTTGGATGAGCCTCTTGCACATTTAGACGATTTAAACCGAGTTGCCCTTCTTGATACACTGAGGATAATTGTTTCAGAGAACAGGTCGACTAATCCACTACGATTAGTTTTGACTACAGCAAATAATAGTCTTCTGCGACATTTACGAGAGAAGTTTAGCCTGGTCGAGGGGTGTAACGGTGAACCGGCTTTACGCATCTACCGAATGAAAGGTAACCCAAAGGTTGGACTTCAAATGGAACCACCGGAATTAGTCCATTCGCCAAACCGTTTATTAGCAGCAATATAGGAACGATATTGTTCAATCAATGATAAGCTTCTGAGCACAGTCGCTTGATCAAGGCCGTGGAGGCCTTGATATAATTGCTCTTTCTATATTTTCCAGCGATGCTAAGGCATTGCGCCTATCGGCAGATCCTTTCTCGATCTTTTCCAGTTCATTGAATGCATCCCTGTAAGTGGCGTACAGTTCGTTATCACTACGGGTTGCCAGTTCAAATATCGTTAACAGTTTCATTGTTACCTCCTGTGTCGGAGGCCGCGCTTGTCGCGACCTTTCATGAAGGCCGGTTGAAGCTTTGGAATTTAAGGCTATGCATCACCGATGTTTATTGGGGTTGAAAGAAGAAATATATGGACAGCGCCGAACCCATGCCGTTTATTGTAGATGACATATTGGTGCATTTTGATGATGAGCGGTCTAAAGCTACATTGGGTTTGCTTGCGGAATTAGCTAAGAAAACACAAGTGATTATGTTTACCCATCATCAGCGCTTAGTTGAACAGGCGCAAGGGCTAGATGAGGGGGTCAGTATTCATGAGCTTTAAGGACAATAACAAGTTTTTTGACTAGTAGTGATACCCCTCGTCACTACACCCTGGGGTAGTGACGAGGGGCGCGAACCTTGCCAACACTGGGCTACAGTAACTTTCCTACAGTGATGTACCCGTTACGCAAGATTATTCACACGAATGATGAAATACTCTCCCTACCTACTGTCGCTATTGCAGACTCAATAGCACCCCGGCGGGTTTACAGCCAAACACGCCCTTATACAGCGGTATAAGGTTCATTCATTAACAGAGGAGGGTTGCTTGGCAATCAAATAGCAGTAACACGTCTGAGGCGTTAAAACGAATCAGGATTACACCTTTCGGTGGGTTTTGATGGTTGTGCCGTTACTCAGGTTTTATGGGAGTGGTGTCCCGTGACGTTCGATAAGCAGCACTATCGCTTATCTCTCTAGTGGTTAAAGCCAATAGACAGTCATTAACACTAACCAAACGTATCAACACCATTATGTTTCTCAGCTCATGCGACTGTTCTGACCGGTAAATCCACCGGTTCACCAGTGAGTAAAAAGCTAGTGACTGTGCTAAACGGCCATTCAATCATCCGAAACATTAAAGAAACCTGACCTTAATGCAGAGAGAGACACGACAACAGAGGCTAACAGCTTTTGAGGAATTAATTTCGATTATTCCGATAAAACCATTATAAAAACATAACGTTACGGAGTATGCGGATAGGTAAATACGACCGGTCTGACCGGTCGCCTGTCTGGTATAACCAGACGCACCTAAAGCCGGTGACTGTGTAGACCGGTCGGTGATAAATAAGGTTCCGGCCAAAGTTGGCTGAAATCTCCTTTTGTATTATCGTTTCTATCGAGTGATTAAGCGTTTATTTTTTGGCTTAATATTGGCCGTTAAATTTACAGCTAATCCGATCTTCATATTAGGAACTGAAAAAAATCGGTTGAATTTATTGTAAACATCCCACCGATAATGTTCTTCCATGCCTGTACCATTGTTCGTAGCAGAAAGGCCGGCACATTGCTGAAATAAGCCCTATCAACAAGAGGGCGCGGCAATGAAAGATCTTAACTATCAGCTTAAAAATTTGTGTACACGCAATCCCGATGGCAGCCACAACACCCAGGCTGACCGCCAACTATTATTACAAGCGATGGCTAACCAATTATTTAAGTTGGGCTATCGTCGTATGGAAGCCAAATCACTCAAACCCAAGCATATTGATGCGCTAGTCGCGCACTATCTGGAAGAAGAGCTGTCATCGGGTACGATAAAAAACAGGCTGTCTATATTGCGCTGGTGGGCTGAAAAAATTGGTAAACAAAATGTGGTTGCCAAAGACAACGCTTACTACGGTATCGCCGAACGGGTGTTTGTAACCAATACCTCAAAAGCCCGTGATCTTGATAGTGAACTGTTAGAAAAAATTATTGATCCACATATAAAAATCAGCCTTGAATTACAAAAAGCGTTTGGCCTTCGCCGTAAAGAGGCGATTAAATTCAGCCCGGACTACGCCGATAAAGGCAGTTATATCCATCTCAAATCAAGCTGGTGCAAAGGTGGCAAGGCTCGTGATATTCCAGTTAGAACGGATGAGCAACGTGAAATTGTCAAACGTGCCCACCTTATTGCGGGAAAAGGTTCACTGATTCCATCCCACCTGATGTACGTGCAACAACTCCGCTTGTATGAAAAATTAACCGATGCGGCGGGTTTATCCAAATTGCACGGCTTACGCCATCGCTATGCCCAGGAACGCTATCGAGAATTGACCGGCTGGCCTGCACCGGCCTGCGGTGGGCCAAGCCATAAAGAGCTGGAAGAAAACGAGCGCCTTAATGACAGGGTGGCTCGCTTTGCCATATCGCAAGAGCTGGGCCACGAGCGCGAACAAATTACTGCGGTGTATTTAGGCAGGTAATGAAGTCACGCGGAGTGTAAAAATACACTGTGGCTATTGCAGTATCAATAGCACCCGACAGGTCACAGCCTGTCATTTGAATGGTACAACCTATACCGCACCAGACCACCGTCTGAGTGTTATCGGTTGCTACCACCCCAACGGGAGAAATGATTTCCCGCTGGGATGTCTTTCTCTTTTTTATTTTGATGATGAGGAGAAAGATCATGGAGTATCTGGAAATGCGCGGTGCAGTCAAGCTGAAAGCGGATGCCGATAAAGTCGTATTAGGTTCTGTTTTGAATATGCTAAAAGAAACAGAGTTTGTTGATACGGGTTATATGGATATTTCGCTCGAAGGCCAAACGCTCCGGATTCATGCTGAAGGTACGATCTCGGAGAGTTATAGCATCAGAGCATTATTACTCAAGCTGCAAGCTCAGTTGACAGACACGTCGATGATAGGTGTAACAAGTGTACGATGGGAAACCCTCGTGGTACTTAAGCACTGGGAGCCACTATCGGCTATTCGACTACAACCTTTAAATCAACTGGATTTTGCCCAGTAACCCCCAACACAGGCCTGACTACGGTTAGGCCCGTGTTATTTTTTTTTAAAAAAACTATTACTTAACGGTCTTTGTCGTCCGAACCATTGTTACTCCATAAACCAATTCGGTTCCGTTAGCCTATCGATTCTGATTATTGATTGGGTGGGCGAACAACATGAAACTAAAACCATTAACCCTAACCACGCTGATGGTGTTGGGTGTCTCATCACTCTCACTGGCAGAGGAAATCAGCTCGGTGATACCAGAAAGCCGCTATGTATCGGTGCAGGTGGGCGCAACGCCAGCACAGCGCAATTTACTAGAATCCGTTCTCTCAGTTCATATTCCCGAATCTATAGAGACCATAGGCGCGGCTTTAAAGTATGTACTTCACCCCTATGGTTTGAGATTACTCAGCACGGAAGAGGCACTGCCTGAACAAGCGATTTTATTGTCGTTGGCGTTGCCTGACCCTCACCGAACACTTGACCCGATCACACTTCTTGACGCGCTTAAGCTGCTAGGTGGCGAAAGTTTTGAGGTGACGATTAACCCAGTCACACGAATCGTTTCCTACGCCTTGAAAAAAGACTACAAGCAGTTTGTTAGCGAGGCAGAGATTAAACAAGCCGTAAAAAATTGGACGCAGAAAAAAGAAACAGTGAGCCACTATGGGCCGGTAAATAAAGGGGAAAGTCTCAGCGGCATTGTCACGGTTTCTGGCTTGAAGGGGATGACATTAGATCAACGTATGGTGCAAGTGTTTCAAGCCAATCCCAATGCCTTTCTTAACAATATGAATGCCCTGAAAAAAGGTGTGATGTTGAATCTCACACTTCAAAACCCTACCACTCTATCGACGAGTTCGGCCAGTAGAATCGTGGATAAACATCACCGTTTATGGCTTGAAAAAAGGTGATGCCATGAAAGTTAGAAATAAATTTGTGAGTGTTATTGTTTTATTGATTGGGATAGTGGCGCTGGTCAGTGTTAGTTATTCTGAAGCAGCCGAGAACCAAAAAACCACTCCACAAACCCCCGTGCGAGAAACCCCGGTGTCGCAAACACAGATCATTCAGCAGGATGCTGCACGTTGGACGCTGGATATTAGCGAGTACCAACGATACCTTGATTTAATCCGTGGGCCATTGGGTAAATGGAACCCTACGATTGACCCTTTAATGGCCTTGGGTATGTTCGCTGACACCCAACAGCAATCACAACGCTATGCCGAGCGTTACGCACAGCAGGAATTTGAATTAACCGAGCGGGTACTGCATTTCCAAAAAGCTTACCGTGCTGCCTTTGAGCGCTTATACCCCAATGTAGGCGTGTTGGATCAGCGCTTGTTAGCGCCTTACTACGCGCACCAACAACAAAAATCAGCTTCCAAAGCGGCTAAAAATTTTGCGCAACGGCGCTTTGTTGAGGGTGATCGTTTGCTGGTGTTTGTCGCTGATTCATGCAAGGAATGTTTTGCCACCATTCGCCGGTTGATGAGCTTATTGTCAGGATTAAAAAACAGCGGTGTCGATATTTATGTACGCGATGCCAAGGATGATGCAACGGTAAGCGGGTGGGCAAAAGAACAGGGCATGCAAACCGAATGGCTAAATAAACAAACACTGACGCTAAACCGTGATGAAGGCTTATACCATCGTTTGAAGAGCCGCTCCTCAAACGTCAATCATGCAACGGTTCCTGTTTTTTTAAAGCGCAATCAGCAGTTTTTTCATCTAAAAACGGAGGATTTAGGTTTATGAAATCTTACTGTCTTTATCAATGCCTGGCCGGATTGGTTGTCATGCAACCCGTTAACGCAGCGGCATTGGAATCACTACCCGTGGCCTACCATGTTGTGGCGAAGGCCTATCAGGTGCCGGTTGATATTCTTTATGCGGTTGCCTTAACTGAAAGTGGTCGACGGTATGACGCATCAGCATTGCCTTGGCCCTGGGCATTAAATATTGACGGACACAGCGTCTATTGTAAGTCGCAGCATGAAGCCTTGTACCGTATTCGCCAGGCCATTGAACAACAACGCTCCATTGATATTGGATTAATGCAAATCAGTTGGCGTTGGCAACAACAGAGGTTCACGGATGCAGAGCAGGCCTTAATACCCCTGCAAAATTTGAAAGCAGGAGCCGCCATTTTACGAGAGCAATTTGAAAATACACAGGACTGGTGGCAAGCGGTAGGGCGTTATCATGACCCGGGACAAGACCCAGAATCTCTTAAAAGCGCCAAGCATTATCGCGCCAAAGTCAGGCGGCATTGGACGGTGATGTTTTAATGAAAAATCGAATGCAACAATTACAAAAACAACTGCCAATTATTATGGTGTTGATGGCGACTATTTCTGCTAGTGAAGCATTAACCGTCATTTATGATTCGGGTAATACCCAGCCTATGAGACAGTATTTACCCCAGCGGATTGAGCAAGAGTACACTAAAAAATCACGCCAATCCGCCTATGCCTTGCCCATCACAACACCATCTATGTCACCCGGCGTGGTAACGGCAAGCCCCAAAATATTACGTTATTTACAACCGCCACTTTTTCTAGTGGGTTCTGAGGCGCGCTCTAAACACTGGTTAATCGAAAAACGTGAGCAATTAATGCAATTGGGCGCGATTGGTTTATTGATTCAGGCTAAGGATAAAAAGGACGTTGAAGCGATGCTCATTCTCGCTCAAGGCTTACGGTTAGTGCCTGCCTCGGCAGAGGGTTTTGCGGCTGAACTGGGTTTAACACATTATCCTATTCTGCTGTCCAATCAGGGGTGGGAGCAGTGACGGATCGCTACGAAGTAGAAGTGCTGTTACGGCCTCCGGTGGAGCTGACTTCGGCAGCGGTGGCACTGTGTTCTGCCGGTGTGGTATTGAAAGCACCACAAATCATGATGATGACACCCACTGTTGCGCTATTCAGCGCCGCTTGCCTGAGTGGTTTGGGACTGTGGCGAGGTCGTCAGGCGTGGCGAATATTACGTTACCAGCGCCATTTAAAACGTACACCCCGTTATGTGTTGTCGGCGACTAAAATACCCATCAGTCAATCGGTATTGTTCTTAGGTCGTGGTTTTCGTTGGCATCAAACCCACACGGAACGGCTGTATGCAGCGCGTGATAAACGGGCTGAGCGTTACCTGCAAGTGAGTGCCTTGTCGCAGTGGATACGCCGCAAGGAACTGGATTGGGAGCATACTCCGGGTCTAAAAAAGTTAATGCAATGGACGGCTACAGATTCCGCCCTGAATCCCGTTCGTCCGCCGCCCGCTGTGGGGGGCGATGCCGTCATACACGGTGTCGGGATCGGGGCGGAAACCAATGCGGTGATGCCGCTGAGTGATCGCGTGGGACATATGGTCGTAGTGGCAAGAACACGGCATGGTAAAACACGGTTAGCGGAAATTCTAACCACCCAGGATATTCGGCGGGGTAATAACTGTGTGATCGTCCTAGACCCCAAAGGCGATGCGGATTATCTCAAACGTATATATATCGAAACCCAGCGAGCAGGCCGCAAACTTATTGTCTTTCATTTGGGTTATCCCGAACTAAGCGCCCGCTACAACGCCATTGGGTCATTTTCTCGTATTACTGAGGTCGCCAGCCGTATTGCCAGCCAATTACCGGCAGAAGGGGATGCAGCGGCTTTTAAGGAGTTTATCTGGCTGTTTGTGAATATTATTTCTGTCGCCTTGGATGCGCTGGACATTAAACCTGATTTCCCCAAAATTCGCCGCTACCTGAGTGATATTGACCCCTTGCTGATCCAGTACGGAAGGCACTGGTTAAACGAGCATGGCAGTGAAGACTGGGAGGGTGAGTTAGAGGCGGTGCGTGATGCCATGAATGTTAAATCACTGCCCCGCGCCGAACAGGGTAAAGACCTGGATGCCATTGCCTTGGTGAGATACCTGAAAACGCTGGGTGAGTTAGATCAAATATTAGAAGGGCTTGTTTCGGTATTTCGCTATGACCGTGAATATTTTCAGAAGATCACCATTGCGGCCAAACCGTTTTTAGAAAAACTCACCACCGGTAAAATCAACGCCATTCTCGCCCCCGATGTCCATGATCCGGAAGATTCCCGACCAGAACTGGAATGGGCCGAGGCTATTCGTACAGAAGCCGTGGTCTATGTCGGTCTGGATGCGTTGACCGACGCGGAAGTGGCCAGTGCGGTGGGGGCTTCCATGTTCAGTGATTTAACCAGCCTAGCAGGCCATATTTACAAACACGGGATTGGCAAAGAAGGGGCAAATAGACAGCCTTCCAAAAAACAAAAAGCACCCACTGTGGTGATTCACGGTGATGAATTTTCTGATTTAATTGGGCCGCAATTTAAAACCCTGATTAATAAAAGCGGCGGTGCGGGTTACGAACTGAACCTCTATACCCAAACCTGGAGCGACCCCATTGCCGAACTTGGCAGTGAAGCCAAAGCGGGGCAGATCGCAGGCAATATTGGCACCATGATTATTATGGGCGTGAAAGAAATTTCGACCTGTGAAATGTTTACCAAGCAATTACCCGAAGTCAGTGTCAGTGAAATCATGGCGGTATCGGGTGTGATTGATGGCACCGAGGCCAATGGCAGTTTTGGCTTTACCTCGAACAACGAAGACCGTATCAGTATCAGCCGAGTGCCGATGATTTCACCGGCTGATATTGTTGCGCTGCCCAAAGGCCAAGCCTTTGTATTACTCAGAGGCAGCGAGCTGTGGAAAATTCGTATCCCCATGCCCTCCAAAGTTGATGATCAGGAACTGCCCGATGACTTGGGCAGTATGCTGCATCAAATGCGGCAGAACTACAGCTCGGTGATGGATTGGCCGAGCTACCATCGTCGATAGGTCATAGTCGCAATTTCAGGGCTGGTAACTACTCATCGAAAGGGGCAGTCTAAGTAATGCCAAAACAGCAACAAACCCCCGTACCCAGAAGAAAAGAACCGGGCTTAATCGGCCGATTATTATCGGCTACAGTGCAATTAGCTGCATGGTTGATCATTAGTTTATTGCTTTCAATTATCATCGAGTGGATTGGCATCAACCGGTTTTGGGCAGAGCAAGGTTCGAATCACGCTAAAACCGTACTCGCTATGGATCAGCGCTATCTGAATCAGTCATTGAAGAACGAATCACGGGTTATCAAAGGGCAGGTTGTTGCCATAACAGTGAAAACGGTAGATTGGGTTGCGCAACAATCATGGTTAACCACACTAAGTACTGGTACACCCACCTCCAAGGTACCAATGGGCAGCATTGTCGCTATTCAGGAGTGGCTGCATAGCTTGTCTGTCCGCTATCAGGATTACTGTCAGGCCGCCAATTACGTCACTCAAATCTTTGTGGTGCGTTTAGCGTTAATACTATTCTCGCTGCCCATTTTCTTATTCGCGGTCTTAGTGGGCGCTGTTGATGGCTTGGTCGAGCGGGATCTTCGGCGCTGGGGAGGAGGACGGGAAAGCAGCAATGTGTTTAACCTAGCCAAAAAGTCCATTACTCCAGCTTTTGTGCTTGCCTGTGTGGTTTATATCAGTTTGCCGTACAGCGTGAATCCGGTCATTGTCATTTTACCGTTTGCCATTCTGCTGGGCTTGGCAGTTCGTATTAGTTTTGAGCGTTTAAAGAAATATTTTTAGCCGTTCACAATCTAACGTTTTACTCAAATAGTTTCTAATGATTCAGAGAATTTATCGACAATTTTATTGAGTGTCTGATGATTACTATGGGCGTTTTTTGGTGAATGTTGTCGGTGTGATTTATGCCGTCGAGTAATAAAGATCCATACCATGTGTTTCCTACCAGGAAATACGAGGTTTCAAACACTAATTGTATCGAGAAAAAGGGTTTCACCGATCTGTTGCAATGTTAGGAAGCCTTACCGTCGATTGACGGACAGGTTTTGTGTGTTTTCACACACTCTGGGCACATAGCAGCAGTCAAAGCCCCGATTTAATAGGGGCTTTTTTTTTGCTTGAGTGTCAGGTTATCGTAAAAACGGGTGGCCATTATACGGGAGGAGTATGGTGACAACTAATACGCCGTGAGTTATATCGACAAAATGATGATTGTCTTATTTATGATATGATGTATCATATCAATAATGCGATCCACCCCACCCCGCATTGATTGAGTTAAATTGAGAGAATCCAATGAGTTCCTTAGCCATTAACCATGATGAGATAAGCCAAAGCTTGATAGCAGGGCGTTTTATTGAAGGTGATAAACCAACAGATTTATCAGATATCTATGAGGAAGATTGCAATATCGTCACCTGGAGGCGTGATCTTGCTCCTGAAATACAGACCATAGTGAATGACTTTCTGGTTTCAAATAGAGGCTTTCAAGTTTCAATGACCCTTAGCCCTCAAGATGCTTTTTCTTCGATTCATCAAGCCTTAGGTGGTACTGAGTTAACGGCTCCATTGAACGAAGATATTACTGAGCTGGTGGATATGTTTTGTTGTCTGTTCGACTTGGGCCAAGTGGGCCTGCGATTGACCGTGCTGGATAAGGCGATGTGCCCAAGGTTCCATGTCGATAAAGTGCTGTGCCGTTTAGTTACTACTTACCAGGGCTCTGCCACCGAATGGTTGCCACACAATGTGGTTGCTCGTTCAAAATTAGGTCATGGCAGTGAAGGTAAACCTGATGAGCAGTCAGGCCTTTTTCCTAAACTGGGTGATATTCGGCAACTGACAGTGGGCGATGTGGCGTTGTTAAAAGGTGAGAGTTGGGAGGGCAATGAAGGGGCAGGGTTGGTGCATCGTTCCCCATCACTGTCACCCGGTGAGCGACGCCTACTACTAACCCTTGATATTACTTAGCCTAGTCAAATAAATCTCTCACCCACTTTAAGCCGTCAGTATGAACGAAGAACATTCCACATTAACAGTTCCAGCTTTTGCAGATCGCGATAGTTGCTGCAGTGATACCCGTTGTTGCCCTGCGCCAGTTCCAGTGATTCGAGCTGCGCCTAAAATGGGTCGCAACGATCCATGCCCCTGTGAAAGTGGCCGTAAATTTAAGAAGTGCTGTGGGCAGTAATACGATCTCAATGGTCGTTTACTCCATTAAATATTAATAATGTCTACTCAATAAACTTATGCTCGCAATGTCAGGTAAAACACTATTCACAGCAGCTTTCTCGGTGCAGTCAGGCCGCCTGATTACCTGCCTGATATTTCTATTATTGACCTTTCCTCTGGTTGAACAGATCCATGAAGATCATTGTGAGCACACAGTCTGCGCTGTGTGCTCAGTATCCTTAGGTTCTTTGTTACCAGCACTTGAGCACTTTACGACAATTACCATGAAGCCCGCAGCTATTGTGCGAAATGAAACCACAATATCTACACGCCAGCCATTCTCGCGCACCTATGATGGCAGAGGCCCGCCACAGATCTCCTGAAAATAAATAAACATAACTATTATTTTTTAGGAGAACATCATGAAACGCTTATTAAGTATTGCGGTCGCGGCGGCGTCCGCGAACCTACCCCTGTCTGCCTTGGCGGAAGACCGCACGATGGAGCACGTTATCGTCTCTGTCCCGATTCACAAACAAGAGGCGGATACCGCAATGCCGGTCACCATTATTACCGGTGACGAATTACGGCGTCAGGCGGCAACCACTATTGGCGAAACCCTCGGCAACCGTGCCGGTATAGCCAATTCAACTTATGGCCCTGCCGTGGGTCGTCCTGTTATTCGCGGCCAGCAAGGTCCAAGAGCAATCA
>Ga0222654_1000677_pt1 | contig 19066 bp, 14 predicted proteins | sample AntAcemetagen421_FD_179805 | JGI IMG/M metagenome (GOLD analysis project Ga0222654, IMG submission 179805) | Saline water microbial communities from Ace Lake, Antarctica - #421 | ecosystem: Environmental > Aquatic > Non-marine Saline and Alkaline > Saline | place: Antarctica: Ace Lake...
CTGTCGTTTTCCGATCGGAATTAAAAATTATGCTCGGTTCTGGCAGAACTGGACGAGTATGGCTGGTAACAATACGCAGGCAGGGGACAGAGGTGGTCTCGCGTTATTAATCTAAGGATGCTTTTGCCACTCCAAAACCGCTACCTTCACTTACTCCCAGTCGAACAGGGCGAATGCCTGCCAAGCTGGCTACTACGCATTTCCAATCGAACCATACCAAATTTTCGCGACTTCTCTACCATCTGGCTAGCCGACCCTCTTCGGGTTACTCCCGGTTTCGACGCGTTTCCGGCCGCGAGCCTTCTAACTCAGATCGGCGCGATTCAGTTTCACGAACTAGACTACTACGTCACGCACCACACGCTGCTAGGCACCACGAAAATATTCTACAACCAATCGGACTGGCAGCGCCTCGTCACGAGTCACGGCGCGGAAAGTTCTCGGATCTACATCTTGCGAAGAAAATCAAAACAACGCACTTGGCACGTTTGCCCTCACTGTCGATCAGCCGAACTCGAACGAGGTCACGCGACTTGGCAGTGCGTCCCACAGATTACCGGACTATTCTACTGCCCACTCCACGAAAGTCCGATTGTGACAGATAGCAGGACTCGGAACCCTCCCATCGCAGCACCTTCCATGTTCGATCTGTCGGAATGTCGCTCCACCGCTCGATCTCAGTCAGAAAGAAGATCACATCCTCCTTGCAAAGGACATAGCAGCGGCCGTTGCCATTGGTGAATGCCATCGCTCTTCTTCGCTACCTTTTCGTGACTCACTGGCGCTGGAGCTGTTTGGATGCCGTTGGCTTGAAGCTCCCTCTTGCTGGCCAGTCCTTAAGAGACGATTCGGAAAGTCATTCTTAGATACTATTCAGATCAAGCCCTACAACGACCGCCAGTCGTGCCACGCTCACCTGTATCCCTCGGTTAACGGCATTGTTTATCTCGCTGCTTTAGCCCGAGCGTTCGACACCAATCTTCCTGACTTACTAGAAGCGGTTAACTGCTGCGGATAAGTAGCCTATCGTGTAGCGAGGGTAAATCTAAGTATCTGTAGACCGCCAAAAGTACTTGCTAACAAGTGGGTCTGCCCTCAAACGATAGACCGACGAGCCAAGCGACAATACGTAAGAAAAGGAACAAGATCATGGCAATCGAAGATATCCAACTCAAAGGAAACTGGTTTGAAGTGTATGGAGAACGAAGCAAAAAGCTCAAATCACTACCAGCGTCTTCCGTCGGCGACCTTTGCGGATTCAGCAGCCACCTAATCGTTTTCAAGAAAGGAAACTGGTTCGATCTTTATGACGAAGCCGGAAAGAAACTGAAAAGCATTGGTGCTTCATCGGCTGGCGACTTCCGCAGCGTTTCCGGGCGCAACACTCTTTTCAAAAAAGGAAACTGGATCGAAACCTATGACATCACTGGCAAGAAGATTAACTCCCGCCCTGCTTAGCAAATGTCGGCCTTAAACGATCACTTCGAGTCTGAGTTGCTTCCGCGGATTCAGGCATTTGAGGAGAGAGTTGAGGGTCTCAAAACCTCCGGTATTCCGGAGCCTCACCTACCGCACTGGGGCAGTGAGTATGAGAATGCGGCTACACGGATTGGGATTATCGGACGAGACACCCGATCATGGGGCGATCTGCCAGCGTTTATTGAAGCTGTGAGGACTGATCCAAGGCATGCGTTATATCGAGGGAAGTGCGAATTCGATTCTCTGGACTTTACTGACTGGACGAATAATTTCGGCAAGACCTTCTGGGACACATCCCTTAAGATTTTAGCGGCCATTCATGGTGTAGATGACTGGAAACGCTTAAAACGACAGGAAGTAACCGCCCCGTTGAGGAGTTTTTTCTGGGCAAATGTTAATTCAGTCGAGCGTTTCGAGGCAAGTCCTCGTGCCAATGAGGTCCCGTGGGATACTTGGCATCAAGTGAAGACGGCATCAGAACAATATCTCGATTCTTTCCGAGTCATTTTGGATGTTCTTCGACCCCACATAGTCTTTATCCTGAATTGGGATCCGGGTGACCATTTTCTTGATTTTCCACTTACTTGGACGGAATTTGGCAATCATCAAGCAGAAGCGATTGATCCCGTAACTGGGTGCCTAATTTTAGCTACTGCGCACCCAACGTGGCTAAATCAAAACGGCTTATATGATGAGGCCATAAACGGCCTAATACAGAGGGCCAACAAGAAGATATTGTGACATGGCCCGTGATGGGTAAGCTGAATCGATACGGCACCGCAGTCCGTGTGGCGTTTATATGTCACCCCCAAAACAAACTGGCAGGTAGATGAAGCGCCCTTCCAAATCTGAGAGTTAGGCTGTCGCCAAACCGACAGCCTAACTCCGGTTGAACAAGTCCGAAGATGACGACAGATGATAAATGACCGTTTTCATGCTGTAGTTACAGAGTCCCCAAAGACCCGTTCAACATCCCGGATGCGGTGGTTCCGTCTAGTTCCTCAAAACACCGTCAATGCCTCCTCGGGCAATATGCCCAACTCGTGATTCAAACCTACCCCAAATTGAGGTCACGTCGATGCAGCCCCTTGGGTTTTGATTACCTGACATACTGGAAGCAGGCTTAGGCCCAACCTTTACGGAGCAATTCGCCGGTTGAAAAGGCGTTAAGGACGGTGGTGCATGATTCCCACTGGGCGTCTTCCACCTTGCTGTATTTTACGTCGAAAGGGTTTTTTGTCGCGGTTGCGCGGTCGATTAGTTCGCGGGCTTTGGCTTCGTCGTGCTCAGCGAGTTGAACCCAAACATCCTTCAACGTGTCAGGGATTTGGCCAAAGAGAGTGTGAATCGCTGCCAGACGGCTCGATAGCAGGTTGTGGACGCGATCCTCGACCGAGCCGCGGTATCGGAGGTTGGCGATCCAGATTTCCTCGCGAAGCTGCCCTATGCGCTGTATGCGGCCCTTACGCTGTTCGAGGCGCGTGGGATTCCAGGGTAAATCGATGTTGATGAGCGTGCCGAGACGTTGGAGATTGAGGCCTTCGGAGGCGGCATCGGTGCCGAACAGTATTTTCAGCTCTCCGGCGCGCACACGTTTTTTGAGGGTTTCTCGGTCGCACCGCTGAAAGACCCCCGCTCGCCAGAAACCAGAACGGTTACTACCAGCGTAAAGGCCGATGTCTTGCGATGCGAAAGAGTCGTGTTTCGCCACCTCCGCCCCGAACCAGCGCACCGTATCGTAATACTGGGAAAAGAGAATGCACCCGAGATCGGCCCAACGTCCTTCGGCATCGTGTCGTTGTCCGAGTAGGTAACCTAGCACACTTTCGAGCTTCGGATCACGGTTTCCGCCTTGGCGGAGAAGATCGCGGATTCGTTGGAGTGAATGCACTTCCTCGATGCTGAAATCATGAAAAGCGCTTTGCCTAACTTCCGTAGGAACCGGCCATAGTTGAGTGTCTTCCTCTTCGTCCGCATCGTCCTCTTCATCGGCGTCGATCTCAGACCGGGAGTCTTCGCCAAGGAGTTTAATCACCGTATTAAGGCCCGATTCCATGGAACTGCCGATGCGACGCAGGAGCAATGTGCGGAAAAAGCCCGCGCTACGGACCCTTTTCTTGAGGAGGTCGCAAAATTTTTCGGCCTCCTCGTAAGCGTCGTGTAAATAACCTCTCAGAGTGACGGCACTCTCGGGGTCTTCACCAAAAAGGTGCACGGAAACACGAGGAAGAAAGTAACTACCAGTTGCTGGATTGATGGTGCTTTCCAGATAACCACGTGTGCGACGAACAATGCAGCGCAGCAAGGGATTGAAGGCCGTTCCGTAACCAGGAAGAAGAGCGTTCTCGAAGGTTACGCGACGGATCGCGACCGGAAGCGTTTCGAGCGTCTCCGAAATGAATTGCCACTTCGCGTCAGGGGCGCGGAGACGTTCCCTGATTTTATCGAAGGCATCGTGCTCGGTTTTGGCGGGAAGTGGATCGCGCACGTATTCCCAGCCGGCGTGACATTCGAGGGGGACGGTGTTCAGGCCTGTGGCGACGGCGAGGCAATGACTGGCTTGGCTCCATTTGCTGGTGCGCGTAGCGCCGCCAAGCACACCGTCGTTGCCTTGAGAGAGAATATAAAGGAGGTCCCACGCCTCGACGGGGTGCAGTTGCACCGGCGTCGCGGTGGCGAGGAGCATGCTCTTCGTGCGCGTGCCGATGAGGCGCAAGAAGGTCATGAGCTTGTTGGACTCGGCTGGGGCGTCGATTTCGTCGTCGGACGCATCGACCTTGGGCAAGGTGCGGCGGCGTGCGCGGTGGGCCTCGTCCACGATCACGCACGTGTAAGTGCGAGATAGCAGGGTGTCGATAACCTCCCGCTTGCCACGGACGACAAGGCCTTGGGAAACGAGGCCGATGCGACGCGGACATTTACCAAGCGAGCGAACATCGTCAGCCGGGTATTCGATGCCATTTTCATCGACCCATCCCTTTCCGTTCCAATAGGCGGAAGGGAGTTCGAGCAGTTCCATTAACTCACCCTGCCATTGTTGGAGGAGTGGCTTGGGTGCGAGGACGAGGATGGGTCCGCCGTTGGGTTCATCCAGAGCCATGAGCAACGCGGCCATGGCGAGTTGCACGGTTTTGCCGAGGCCGACCTGGTCGGCGAGGATGAGGCGCGCACCGCCGAGGCGGTGACGCTCCAAGGCTAGTCGGGCAAAGTATTTTTGGTGAGGCCAGAGGCCTTGATCACGACGATAGACGGGCGTCTCGACAGCGGCAGCGGCGGCGGCTTGTTCGACATCGACCGTCTCCTTCCACTCGGCGGGCTCGATGACGCGACGAGCGACGATGCGCTGCACATCCTGCGCGATGAAGGGGCAGCACGAAAGATCGACGGCGCGGGGATCGTTCCAAAGGGCGTTAAACTCGTCCGTCACCCACGCGATGGACTCGGGGCTGTCGTCTTCCCAAAGGAGTTCGTAGTTAAGCTGCCAGGCAGATTTGCTCTCGTTGACGCTGCCTAGAAAGGCAGTGGCGGTGCCATCGGCCCGGCGAATGACGCCCGCTTTGCCGTGGATGAGGCCGAAGGCCTCGTCGGGTAGCACGCGGACGGTGAGCTTGCCGCTGGTGAGAGCGTCGTAGAGCGCACGGTAGCGGGGGATGGCGCTGGGCGGAGCCTCCTCGGGTTTTCCGGCGCACCAACTGCGACGCAGGGCGGCTTGGGCAGCACTGGCGGTGGCGAGATCCTGAGGGTCGCAGTCGGAATTGCAAATGATGCGGATTGGGCCGTTTACGCCGGCTAATGCTTCCCCCGCCACCTCGAAGAGACTGCTGCGGAAGTAACCCGCGATGCGGTCGTAACTGATCGCTCCTACGAGTCGCTGTTGGAGCACCGCTTGGTGTAACCGGGTGCGGCGGCTGGAGTGGTGTTGGAGCATGGGAAGGCAGCTTAGAGTTCGATTCCGCGATTGTGCTCGGTCGCCGCGTCGTTGAGGGCGCAAACCAAGTGATCGACATCTGTCGAAGGATTACCCGGAGGCGGGGTTCCGCCGGCGACGTGGTGATCCCGGACACTCTGGGCGTGCTTGAAGGCCTCCGGCCACTTAGGGAAGAAGGTGGGAATCACTATTTTGGCGGTCTCGGCGTTGGTGGAGTATTTTTGGCCAAGCGCGTCTTCGACGGCTTTTTTGGCCAAGGTGCCGTTGAGTAGATCGGCACGGGTTGTGTAGCCTACAATATGAAGGAGAAGCCAAAACTCGAAGCACGGGGTTGAGTGCGCGAGCTTTACTCTGCGGGAGACGGCCAGTTGCTGCACGTCTGGCCAAATGCCTTGGCGCACCGCCACGTCGGTGTCGATGACCGCCCAGACATGGTCGTATTTCTCCACCTCGTTGATGGCGGTCAGTTTTTTCTTCACGCGCCTGGACAAGGCCGTGATCTCGTCAGCGGCGGAGTTGATCACATGTTTTGGGTAGCTGGCGCTGCCAGGCTGAATTTTCACTTTTACAGTGCCGAGCTGGAGCGATTCGCGGAGTAACTCGAAATAAACGGGTTCGGTTACTTCTCCCTCGGTCACGATGAGAAACGAGTCGCCGGGCCGCGCGTAGGCCGTGCGCGAAGGCTTCACAGCCTTGCGCGTCAAGCTCAGCTCTTTCTGGGCCTGCCACCAAGGCTTCGTTCCGCTCCCACTCATGCACCAACCTCCGATTTATCCTGCAACGTTTCCACGGCGGGAAAGCTTCCAAGAAGGCCTTCGGGAACGAATGGCACGGCTCCATAACGACCCGCGAGATAGCCTCGCACCAACGATTCGCCTAGGCGAGGTTGGTAGTCGGTAAGCGGGTAGAGGTGGGCGCGACCCTCGTCATCTTTATCTGTGAACCAGACTTGATCGCGACGAACCAGGGTCGGATCGAGAAGAAGTGGGTTGTGAGTGGTGAAGAGTATCTGCGCACGGCCTGAGTTTTCCTTGTCGCTGAAAAAGAGGCGTAACAACTCCCGCACCATCAATGGGTGCATGCTGGTTTCGATTTCATCAACGCAAACGGTGTAGCCTGATCGGAGAATATCCAGCCAAGGACCGACGAGCGCAAAGAGTCTCTGCGTGCCTGCGGATTCGCTGCGCCACGGCAGTGGCAATGACTGGCCAGAGGGGGAGCGGTGACTGAGTTCTGGTTGCAGCCATTTTTCTTCGAGTAATTTTCCCCGGATTTCACCCGGCATTTCGCCGAAGATTTTTTTCATTACAGGGTCGGAGGGAGGACGATTAACTACACGAGCTCCAGTAATGCCAATATCTGCATGGCGAAGTAGTTTGAGGATTTCTTCGCGTAGGATTGAATCCTTGGTCTCCAGCTCTTGCATCGTGAAACTTCTTCTAGGTGCGGACTTGGTGCTGAGGTCGAGAAACTTGATTTGCTGAATTATCCAACGAAACACCGGCTCCAGCTCCTGACGATTCTCGGCGATGGCCTTGGACAAATAAAGCATGTTGGGCAGCGTGCGCCGCTCCATGGCTTTATCTCTTGCGAATACCTTGGAGTTTTCCGGGCCGAAGGTGTATGTTTTTAGTTCTTCCGACCATTCGCGCACGAACCAGAGTTGCTCCTTACCCAAGGGAAAGGCGCGCACGGACTCATGGTAAATACGTTGGCGGGTGGCGGCGACGCGGTATTCGTAGCGCACCCCGTCGTTGACGAAGGTGACGGCAAAGGCGGTGGGCTCAGACGCAGCGGCGGGATCGAGGGCAAAGGGCTCGACCTGGGGGATGGGCGTCAACGGATCGGTGGTCTTGGCCGATTCGCGCACGAAGTCGACCAAGGCTTTCAGCGCCTCGATCAGAGTGCTCTTGCCGCTGGCATTGGCCCCGTAGATGGCGGCACCCTTCACCCAGCGGCGGTTTTTTAGGCCGGGCAGCTCGGGGGTGATGCAGTTTTCGGGGAGCGCCTTGTCGTAGTTGCTGGCCGCCAGATTGAGGGTCTGGAGGTCGCGGAATGCTCGGAAGTTTGAGACGGAGAATTGAAGGAGCATTCGATAAAATAAGCACTATCACCGCTTGATGGCTAGTTTTAAGCGGGAAATCTGCTTAAAATAATACATCAGGCGGGGTTTTAGGCTTGGTCGTTGCGGAGTCGGCCGGCGAGAAGGCGAGCGGCGGCGGAGTCGATGGCCCACCCTTCCATACCGGCGGCGTTGCCGAGACCGGCGAGCCATTCGAGGAGGGAGAGGAATCGCTCGCGGTGCTGCCAGTAGACGCCGGGGCCATAGGTGTCGCGCAGGTATTGGCGGCCAGGCTCGGGGTTATTGTCGGCGGCCACAGTCTCGCGGATGGCGAAGAGGAGGTGGCGAAGCGAGGACGAGGCGAATGGATGCTGCGCAATGGCGCGACCTCGGCGGGAGGGCATGGTCTCAGTGCTAGGTGCGGCTCCGGCGGGCGCCGCGAGCAAGCCTGACTCGAAGCCACTCGGCGTAAGCATGGTGGCTCCGTTGGCTTTGTCGGCCTTGAGCAGGGGCTTGATGTCGGTGACCCCAAAGCCGCGCGCCAACTCCTCATACATGCCTTTGCGGCGCTCGCCCCGGCTCTCGATTTCGAGGGCACGGAGGTAGTAGCGCTCGGCGAGGGAGAGATCGCGCCAGACGGCGTCGAGGCCGCGCGGCACGAGGTAATCGCAGGCAATACCGAGGGCGCGCTCGATGACTGCCTCGAAATCGCTCTTCCGGCCGCGCTCGCGGACGGCGAAGACTTCGTGCTCCACCTCGCGGCCGTCGATGGTGGCGTAGTGGGTGAGCACTTTGAGCGCGGCGGCGTAGGCGGCGAGTTGGTAGTCGGCGTCGTTGAAGTTGGGTTCGCCGCCCTCGTCGAGGTCGCGCATGGAGTCGATCTGGCGGTGGACCTCGTCTTCGACCAAGGGGTAGATCTCGTCGAGGAAACCGGGCTGGCCAGCGCTGCGTTTGCGGAGGACGAGGCAGACGGTGCCTTGCACGTAGTTGCCCTTTTTGATGCCGACGGCGTCGGTCTCGGTGCTGATGGTCCAGGCGGCGGTGGCTTTGAGGCCGGCGGCCCAGAGGATCATGCCGAGGTCGGCCCAGACGGCCGGGTCTTGGTGGGTGAACTGCACCATTTGCAGGCCGTTGTCCGGCATGTGGCGGGCAAGGTTTTTGTAGATGTCCACCATGGAGCGGCGGAAGTCGTCGCCGTCGCCACGCACCGCGAGTTCGGAGCGGGCGTCGGCAGTCCATTCGGGGAAGATGGCGCTCAGTTGCTTGTCATACCAAGCGAGGAAAAAATCGCCGAGTTCGTGGTAGTTGACCGCGTCGGCGTAGGGCGGATCGGTGAGCCAGATGTCGCAGGTTTCGCGGAGGTCGCGGGCGTCGAAAGTGCGAACTATGCTCGGAGAAATATTGAACTGGAAATCGCCAAAGTTCAGCTGCCATGCGGAATCAAGCTTGGAGGCTCCACGATTTCCATAATTACAAAGCGTATTGAGCGCTTGATTGCTGAAAACGTCTAAGACGCCCTCACCCGCAGGATCGGGACGCCACCGACACAGTCGCGAATCCCAATTCGCGATTCGACCAAGCCCCAACAAGCAGCCGACGCGCGCCGCTTTGCTCTGAGCCAAGCGGCCTGAAATCTCGGCGAGGAGGCCGTGGGTGAGGAGTTGGCGCGGGGTGAAAAGGTGGTGCCAATGGGTCCAGCCGCGCTCGCGAAACAGGCGGTCCGTTTCCGCGCCGCCCTCGGGGATGCTTTTCGACGGGATAAACCCTCGGCGCTGCCAGTCGGCGAAGCGTTCGCGGAGGAGTTCGAGGGCGAGGGTTTCGCGGCGGAGGTCGTCGGCATCGGGCGCGGCGTAACGGCGGGTCTCTTCCACGGTGCCGTCGGAGCGGATGACGGTCTTGACCCAGCGGATGCAGTAGAGCCGTTCCTGAAATACGTCGCCGGGGCGGGGCACGAGGTCGTCGTTGGTCCAGAGACGGAAGCCGTCGGGGCCGCGCAGGGATTCGACGGACCACGTGCGCTCGGGGTGAAACGGTTCAATCACGCGGCCTTTGCCGACCGTGGCATCCTTGCCCGCTTTGTAAGCGGCGACCTCGGCGGCGGAGACGGTGACGATCTCGGGTTGGAGTTGCGCAGAGCCGGGGACGCGTAACCAGCGGCAGATGACCTTGGACTTTTCGCCGACCAGCCAGCTCGGGGCGAGCGGGATGAAGATATCGGAGCCCTCGGGCCGGGCCTCAACGCAGTAGAGCAAGGCGTCGGCGCGTTCGCCGACGGCGTTGTGTTCGATACCCCAAGCAGTGATCTGGCGGTCGGCCTCGCTTAGGGCCTCGGATTGCACACGCCTGACCTCGGCCTGAACTTCAGGGCTGCCACCGAGAAGGTTGAGGCTGGCCCAAGTGAGCAGACCGGCAACGGGATTGAGGTCAGATCCAAAGGCCTCGCAGCCAATGCGGGCAGCCTCGAAGGGGATGGAGCCTCCGCCACAGAAGGCGTCGCCCACGCGCGGGGTATGGCCAAAGACGCGCTGGCCGAGCTGCTCGATCAGTTCAGATAGATTCACCGCAGTCGTGCCGAGGTGAGCGTTGATCTCGGCCCAGGCTACGACGGTAGGACCTTCTACGTTTTCGGGACGGTCGCAACGGGCGATACGGCCGGCGTAGGAGAGGCGGGAAAAGGCAGCCACCTGCAACGCATCGAGGTGATTGGAAAGAAGAGAAACGCTATCGTCCCAGGCGGATTGAGCAGCGTTCACCGCTCCCCGAGCTTCCGCGCGACTAATCCCGGCATCGCGAGGGGTGAGCTTGAGGGCAATTTTACGGTTGCCCAACTCGGCCTTGGCGGAGGCCTTAGCAGTTTCAAAGTTTTGCCATTGGATCAGCTCGGCGGGGATAGCCAGCTCTTCCAGTTCCTTACGGGAAAAGCGTTTGCTCCAGCGTTCGAGCGCGCCGGCGTCGTCCATAGTGAGGACTTTGAGGAATATCTCACGGTCGCGCTTCGGATTGTCTGAGGCCGGCATGATCATACCGAGGATGGAGGCTCGGATGAGGATAAGAGGCTTGCGGCCCCACCATTTGCCGAGACGGGTAAGCGTCTGCCCGTTGTTGGCCTTGCGCTCCTTGTAAGACTCGGCGGACAGGCGGGCGATAGGGAATTGGGTCTCGATGAAGGCGGGCATGAAGAAGGAAAAATTAAAGGGAAAGCGCGAGCTGGGAATGGCCGAGCAGTTCACGACGGGCGCGGGGCGAAATGCCCTCGCCCTTTACAAACGGATTGTCGGCGAGGGCGGCACGGAGAGCCTTACGCCAGCCGATGCCTTTCTGATAGGCCTGACCCGTAGTCGCGACGGTCATGGTGAAAAGCCACCACCGCTCCTCGGGCGCGAGAGCCTCCCAGTTGCGGAGTGCGTTGGGAATATCATCTGGTGGAGCTTCTTCCACTGCCCAGCAGAGGATACACAATTCTTTGCCGAGGGACGGGTGGACCGGGATCGGAACGGAAGGATTTTTGACCCACTTGCAAGCAGGCAACCCGTTGGCCCGGAGGCGGCGATTGGCCTCTTCCCAAAAGGTGGGAGCCAGATCCTCCCAACGGCGGCGGTCGATGAGGACTCGAAGGTCGGGTGCAGCAGCGACATCGGATGATGAGACGAACTGCGCGAGACCGCTTTCGCGGCGCTCTGTAATGGCAATTTGGTCGTCGCGACCGGACCCCTTGGGCACTTTGATGACAAATCCGTGGCGAGCCTCGGTAGGAGAAAACCCGAGACCTATGACGCGGGGAGAGGAATCTGACGAAGATGAGCGAGGACGGGGCATGGCGATCACGTCTGGATAATTTTATCCATATCCACGGGTTGATTATTCGCCCGCAGCCAATCGAGTAAACCTTGGCCCGTGGGGAACCCGAGGCGGCCAGCAGTGAGCCGGAGTGAGCCGGTGCCAGATAGGGTTTGCAGGGACTCGGCGATGGATTTGAGCGCGCCGGCAGCGTAGCCTCCTTCGAGTGAGCCAACGTATTCAACATGCTGGCAGCCATCGGCGCTCTCGGCGATAAATTGGATGTCGTAAGTTTTAACCGTGGAGGTCGCTTCGAGTTGTCGGATAAAGTCCCACACGGCAGATGCGTCGTCTAGGCGGGTCGCCCCTCGCCAAGTCGCAGGCTTTAGCGGATCAACTCGACGGGCTTCTTCTCCCTTCTGAGGGATGGAGACGGTGACTGGGGCTGAGGCGAGGTTGTGCGCGGCGGCTTGAGCAAAAGCACAGACGATGCGAGTGCCGGGGGGAACACGAAACGGGCCTGCGTAAGTGGTAGCACCCGCATTCTGAGGAGCGGATCCGTCGGTGGTATAGCGTATCGAAATTCCCGCTGCCTTGGGCAGCGCAATCAGTTCGAGTTCCCAATAGTCTCCTCGGTTGGTGAGCTTTTGCCTTACGCGGATACTAGCGGTCCATTCCTTTATCGCACTCAGGAGCTCGGGTTTCTCCGGATCGAGGGCGAGGAACTGATAACGCAGACCAGTCGCCTCGAAGCGACTTGGCGTCGGCACTGGTGAGGACGCCGCCGTCGGAGCCGTATCTCCGGTCTCAAAAACAACGGCAGGAGCGTGAAGCGGTTCAATCTTGAGGTAAGTTCGGCCATCGCCAGCCGCGTCATCCTCCGAGGATAGCACGCGAATACTTACCTCCGGAGTTGGCGGCGGGAATGGACCACGCCGAACATGATTGCCCTCCTCGCGCCAGACATCGCGGCGGATGCAGTCGGCTTTGAGGTCGTCGAGCGCAGAAGGCTTGTGCAGCTGCCACGTGGTGAGCACGGCGGCGGTGCGCTTAAAGTCGGACCAGAGGACAACCTTGGAGTTAGCGCCGCCAAAGAGACGGGCCTCGGCCTTGGTGCGGAAAGCGTCGTCGTCGATCTTGGTGGTGAATTTCTGGGCGATTTCTAGGGTCTTGCGGACGGTGGCCTCGCCGCTCTGGTTTCCGGCGAAGGCGAGGTCGATACCGGAGGCGCGGAGGGCGCTGTTGATCGAGGGATAAACGAGCTGGTCAAAGGCCTCTTTCAATGCGGCGGAAAATTGCAGGCCGATACGGTCACGGAGCATATCGAGGGCCCGCCACTGGGGATCATCGGCCGCAGTATTTTCGGAACGGAGATCGGTGGCGATACTTTCGAGGGCCCGGGTTTGGCGGGCGGCATCGAGCACCTTTTGGAAGGTATCACGGGAACCGGTGAGGAAGAGCACGCGGTTTTTGTATTGTTGCTGCTCCCACCACGCTTGCCAATCGGCGGAAATGGGAAGGTTGTTGGCCTGGCTGCCGGGCCGCACGACCACGAGCGTGGTGCGATCAATCTCCAGCTGCACTTGGTCGGGCGGCGGGAGAACCGAAACAATCTGGAAACAGTCCTTGAGCGAAGGGGCAAAACTCCCCTCCAAGTGATCGCGAAGCATGCGGTCAACCGTCTCGGGATGGAGCGAGTTAGCGGTGGAGCGAAGCTTAGCAGCGAGGTTTTGCTGGTTCTTGAAATAGAGCCGGCCGTCGGCAGAGTTATGAAGATACCACGCGCGGGTCGCGAGTTTATCGAGGACGTTGACCTTGAAAGTGGAGAGGTCACGCCCTGGCCGCTGAAGGCAATCTACCAGCTGATATTCACGGAGACCGTGGATGGCACCCGGGGTCGAGGAAAGCGAAGCAATGAGAATGAGCCGAGCGGCGTCAGAAGCGTCAGTGCTTCGATTAGCAGCGTCGATCTGTTCGACCTCGGACTCGCCTCCATGCGCGATATCGTGAGCGATAGCCTCGCTGAGAGAGGCGTTGATGGCGCGGATCTCCGAGGCAATCTCGTCCTTATTGAGATCAAAGTCGTAGGGGTGAATGAGATCGATGGATTCGGCCCGCTTGGAAGTCCAAAGGTCGGCAACGACCATCTGCATGAGGCGGATTACACCACGGGTTTGCTGAAAGCCGTCGTTCTCTTTGAATTTACCGACAAGTTCACGCAGATCAGGGTGGAAGGGATACGCGTCGACCACACGGGTATGCAAGGCCTCGGGCGAGGTAGTGGTGAGGTTCATGCGCACGGCCTCGCGAAGGGCGTCGCGGTAGTCCGTGGCCACACGGCCAACCTCGGCATCCGACGCGACAGTGGCGAAAAGTCGCTTGCGCAAAATGTGGTAAAGCTCGTCGCCGTTGGGGTTGACCGGTGTGATGGGGGTCGCGATGCGTTTGGCCTCTCCGGTAATATTCTGAATGGCTCGGTCCAAGGCGGCCTGAAGGCGTTCTTGCCCGGCGGAATAATTGGTTCCCGCGAGGTCAGAGAGAACGAGGCAGACGTTGTCCATCTCGGTAACGGCAACGAAGAGATTTGCCAGAGCGGTAGTGGTTACGGCAGCAAGGTTGCTATCGCCAACCGGAACGGAAAGGGCATTTTCAAGGTATGGCGGAAGCTCGTCTAGGAAGATGATTACGGGATCTAGGCCAAGGAGTTGTTTCCACGCCTCGGGGCCGGGAGCGGAAAACAGCGGGGTAACGTAGCGGGCGAATAGATCCGTCTTTCCCAGTTGCGCAGCGAGGTCCCCCCAAATGCCAGAGCGAACGTCGGTATTGCGACCGTTGAATCCGATGACGTGGCTGGCGGGGAGCTTCGGCGCTGGGTCAATGGTGCCGAGGACAGCATGACGAAGGATGGGATCACGGGCGAGGAGCCCCAGGGCGATCATGCTGTGGGTCTTACCGCCACCCATCGCCTGGGAGAGCAGAAAAACGGAGGAGCCGGTCTGGCCATTGACGAGGTGACGGAAAGCGCGATCGATAAGCGCCTTCATGCCAGCGGTGAAGTAGTTCTCCTCGAAGAACCCGGGACCTTTGATTTCGCCCCTCAAGAAGGTATCTAGATTCAGCACCGTGGCGCGACGGTTGGCTTCAAAAACAGAATGGCGGGGAGTGCAGAGAGATTGGAGCAGCATGGACACTATTTAGGGTGAAACGGTGGTAAAATGAAGCTGAATGAGCTGGCTTAAAACCACAAGGAGTCACGGTTTATGGCAATGGATTAGTTTAATCTGGGCGGCACGATTTACCGTAGCTTGCTGGCGAGTATGGTTCATTACCGGTAGGACGCTCAAAACGAAGATTCCGAGTAGTGCTGGGCTCACGGTTATCCGTCGCTCAGCACTTGGGGTCCGGAAACCGGAATGAATCCTCGTCCCTCCGGCGGCGATAAGTCGGGAAATTAGCTCGGCCTTCAAAGAAGTTAACGGAGGTTGTGTTAAGATCGCGTAGTGTCTGCTGTAGCGAATGGAACGGTGCGTCGGCCAAGAAAACGGGTAGGCGACCTTCTCGCCTGCCCCAACTGCGGCAATTGACATCATCCCGGCCCTAAACGGCCAGGCTTTCGGGCTGTCTCTGGCGGTAAACAGTTTGGAGCGCCGGACGGTGATTGACCGCAAAGAGGCGCAGAACCCGCAAAAGATCGAACCGGACGACACGGAAGTCGTTCCATTAATAAAGCAGCTTATTAACTGCTTAATTTCTATTTTTAGCAGCTTTTAAATTGCTTTATTTGAATATTTGCAGTATTTGAGCTGCATGATCGCCATCAAAGACATCGTTCGTAAGGGGCTCGATGAACGCCTGCCTGTTCTCAGGAAAGCAAGCGCTTCAGCCATCCGTCCCACCAGAGGATGGTTGCGAGCCGTGCGGGAAGCCATTGGTGCAAGACAAGAAGCTATAGCCCAAAAGATGGGCGTTCAGCGGCAATCCTATGCACGCATCGAGAACACCGAAGCTCAGGGTTCGATCAGCCTGACCTCGCTGCAAAAAGCGGCCGACGCCATGGATTGCGAAGTCGTCTATTATCTCGTGCCTCGGGAATCCGTTGCGAAGAACTATACGGAACTCGCGCAAAAAAACGACCCCAAGTTAAAGCACCTCCGTGCGAGCGAACATTCCATGGCCTTGGAAGATCAGGCCGTGGGCGATCTCAAGTAACGATGTGAGCGATCTATTCCAAACGCAGGTCGATGCCACTCCCCTCAGCGATGAGGAAACGCTTGCCCTCATCCCCAGCCTCAGCACGAGGGCGGAATTAAACGAAGTGGAACGCTCCGGTATTTTGGACGGTCGGATATGGGCGATGCGCCCTCGAACATTAAAACGCGAGGATCTGGTCACCGATACATTCGGTCGCGAACTGCATCGGCGCATGTTCAAAGGAGTTTGGAAATGGGCGGGCCACTATCGCAAAACGGAACGCAATCTGGGTTGGGAAGTCCACCGTCTTACCGAAGGAATCTATCACGCCTTCGCCGATGCCCGAGCATGGCTGCAATACGATACCTATCCCCTGCACGAAACAGCCATTCGCTTACATCACCAACTCGTGCGAATTCATCCCTGGCCGAATGGAAACGGACGACACGCCAGACTAATGGCCGATGTGCTGGTGCAATCACGCAGCGCAGCCGAACTCACGTGGGGTGCCAGGGCGAATCTCGTAACTCCCAGTAAAATTCGTGCTCAGTATATCGCCGCAGTCAGGAGGGCCGATGAAGGAGACTTCGACCCCCTACTCGCTTTCGCGCGCAGTTAGCAGAGAAAATCTGCCCTCTCCCATGAAACCCAAAGTTCTCAAAACCACCCGCTGGTAAGTGACGCATAAAATGGTAGGTGGGACAGTTTATGCTTCGTTTTGCTGAGGGCACTTTACGTGTCATCAGGTTGCGCATAGGAAAATCCCACTAAAGGCCTGCGGTGGCGCACGCAACCCGGCCATCGCTGAGGACAGCTTATGCGTCAATTACGGGGAGAACCGGGCCTGATTCACCTCGTCTCCCGGACACTTTATACGCAAGCTGGGCGCAAGGTTATCCGTCGCTCAGCAGCAAATCTCAATAACTCAAACGGCACTGATCATTGAATAGAACCGAGCGTATTTTTTGATTCCGTGCTTCCGTGGAACCGAGCGTATTTTTTAACTAGCCTCGACCGCGCTTGGATTTACCTATGAGAACCTCAACTCTCCAGAACCGAGCGTATTTTTTGAACCACATTGCGCTATTCATCTTAATCAAAGCTCTCGCCCCACGTCCGGCCGTTTACATCTAGAATTTCCATGTCCTTCGACTTCACCACTCCTCCTGCTCGTCAAGAAACCGACGCTCAAAAATGGCAAAAGTATGCCGGCCGCGACATCCTCCCCATGTGGGTGGCCGATATGGATTTTAAGGCATCCCCCGCCATCATCGCCGCCCTGCACGCCCGCGTCGAACAGGGCGTCTTTGGCTACGCTCGTCCGGTGCCTTCGACTCTCGACGCCATCCGTGAAAACTTCTCCACCCACTATGGTTGGACTATCGAAAACGACTGGATCGTCTGGCTCCCCGGCATGGTCTGCGGCCTCAATCTCGCCGCTCTCGCCTTCGCCAAAGCAGGCGACAACTACCTCACCCTCGCCCCCGTCTATCCCCCCTTCCTCTCCGCCGGTCGTCACTTCGAACGCCGCGCCGTGCGCACCGCGTGGACTCTCGCCGACGGCCGCTGGATCATCAACTGGGATGCCTTGGCTGCCTCCGTTACACCCCAGACCAAAATGTTCTACTTGTGTAATCCTCACAACCCCATCGCCCGCGTGTGGCGACGGGAGGAGCTTGATCGCCTCGCCGCGTTTATCATCAAACACGACCTCCTGCTCGTTTCCGATGAAATCCACTGCGACCTCATTCTGGATCCCTCTCTTTCCCATATCCCCAGCGCGACCATCAGCCCCGAGCTCGCGGCTCGCACCATCACGCTAATGGCCCCCAGCAAGACCTACAACATCCCCGGTCTCGGTTGCACGCTCGCCATCATTTCCGACCCCGATCTCCGCCGTCGCTTCCACCGCTCGGGCCTCGGCCTCGTTCCTGAAGTCACTCCGCTCGGTTTCGCCGGTTGTGAAGCCGCCTACGGCCAGTCCGAGGACTGGCGCCAGGGCCTGCTCGGCACGCTCCGCACCAACCGCGACCTCATCGCGACCACCCTTGGCCATCTCCCTGGCATCAAACTCGAAGCCCCGCAGGAAGCCACCTATCTCTCCTGGATCAACGTCGCCGCCCTCAACCTCGCCGACCCCGTCGCGCACTTTGAGGCCCACGGCATCGGCCTCAGCGACGGCAACTTCTTCGGCGCCCCTCGTAACGCCTACGTTCGCCTGAACTTCGGCTGCCCCACCAGCACGCTCGAAGAGGGCCTCCAGCGTTTTGTCCGAGGGGTCGAAGCCACCCAAACCGATGGCTGAGACCGACTCCCCTTTCCAGCCCCGCCCCATCACCCTCGCCAACGAATGGGTGAAGGTGGAACCCCTCCGTCCCGGCCACGCTCCGTATCTCTTTGCCATCGGCCGCGATCCCGCCACCTGGCGCTACCTTGCCCGCCCCGTCTTGACCACCGAGGTCGATGCCGCCCGTTGGGTCACCGCTGTCCTTGCCGCCGATCTCGCCGGCACTCGCGTGCCCTTTGTCATCCGCCGCCAATCAGACAATCATATCGTCGGCACCACCAGTTTCTTCGACCTTCGCCCCCCCGAACGCGCCCTCGAAATCGGTCACACTTGGCTGGCCCCGCCCGCCTGCCGCACCGAGGTCAATACCGCCACCAAACTCCTCCTGCTCACGCACTGCTTTGAGACCCTCGGCTGCCGCCGCGTCCAACTCAAAACCGACGCCCGCAACCACGCCTCCCAACGCGCCATCGCACGCCTCGGCGCCACCCGCGAGGGCGTTCTCCGGGCGCACCAACTCTGCCCCGACGGCTTTCAACGCGACACCGTCTTCTACAGTATTCTCCCCTCGGAGTGGCCCACTATCCGCGACCGCCTCACCGCACGACTCAGTCAATAAAACGCGCGGCCCAGCTCGCATCGGGCAACGGCGTCGGTTTGTATTCGCCAAAAATCCGGTAGCGCATCCGCGCCACCACCCCGTATCCATAGTCCCGCCACGCCCGCGGCACCAACCTCAACCCTCGTCCGACCCGCGGCCACCCCCCGGGGAGCAGCTCCAAAACGGCCGCCACCCCCTCGGACTTGATCACATAGTCCGCCCCATCCTTCCGTGGCAGATAAACGACACTATCAAAATCTTCCTGTGGCAGACCCAACCGAGCCAACGCCGCCTGCCCAAAGCGCCCCTGCAGCGTCGCGAACTTCAACCTCCCCGTCGGCTCCCGTCGCAGCAAAAATCGCACCACCAGATTACACAGCCCACACGCTCCGTCATACAACAACACCGCTCCCCCTCCTTTCCTATTTTGGCTTTCGAAATCCACCCCTCACCCAAATCCGTCCGCCCCCGCTCCGCAACCCTTTCCCCCTGATCTCAATCATCCTCCCCAAACCTCAGTTATAACCACTAGGATAAGAAATCCCGCCGCCCCCTTCGCCCCCCCCTTTTTGGCTCCCCGAGTGCCCGACCGGCCGCAACCGAATCCCCTCACTCCCACCCGCCTCGCCTTCCCCACCGTCAGCCGCCTCGCCTTTTTGTCACCAAACGGTCAACAGCGGGCTTGAGCCTGCCAGCGGCATCTATTCCTTCCCTTTCTTCATGCGGATTGGTCCCTACTCA
>Ga0222654_1000681_pt1 | contig 18954 bp, 17 predicted proteins | sample AntAcemetagen421_FD_179805 | JGI IMG/M metagenome (GOLD analysis project Ga0222654, IMG submission 179805) | Saline water microbial communities from Ace Lake, Antarctica - #421 | ecosystem: Environmental > Aquatic > Non-marine Saline and Alkaline > Saline | place: Antarctica: Ace Lake...
GGGGGGGGCGAGGCGTCCCACTTTGGCGGAGCGATTGGACGGCAGGCCGATGCCGGAGTTTTTTGCGGTTCAATCGGGAGGCAGGGAAGTCGCTTATGCGGCGACCGGACCGCAAGACGCACCGCTGATTGTTTTTGTTCACGGCACTCCCGGGAGTTGGCAGGCGTTCTTGGATTACCTGATTGATCCACGACTCGCCGATACGCATCGCTTAGTGTCAATCGATCGACCGGGCTGGGGGAGGTCGGGATCGGGGCAATTGCTGACCTCTCTGGCGGCGCAGGCGGCAGCAGTGGCGGCGGTGATTGAGGCTCAAGAATCGAATCGAGGGGTGTTTACCGTCGGGCATTCTTTGGGCGGCACGATCGTGGCACGACTGGCAGGAGACCGACCGGATTTGGTCGATGGCACGGTGATTATTTCCGGCTCACTCGATCCGGACGTCGAACGGCCCACTTGGTATCAGGCCATGGTGCGTTGGAAACTGGTGCGGTGGGTGGTGCCCGATGATTTGGATTGGGCAAATGCCGAACTAGAACCATTGCCGGAGGAATTGGCGGAAATGACGGGGCGGTGGAAAAGGCTTGATGGAGTGGTCGCGGTGCTGCATGGGGCGAAGGACGGGTTGGTGCCGGTGGAGCATGCGGGTTATGTGGAGAGGCTGGCTCAAAATGCCGATGTGCGCACAGTCGGGTGGCCGAAAGAAGGGCACTTTGTCCTGTGGTCCAACCGGGCCCTGGTTGTTGATGAAATTCTTGCGACGATTGATCGTTCGGCCCGGGGAGAGTGAATCACCGAATTTTTTATCGATAAATTGAATCTTTCTGGGTCGAAAGGCGTCTCATGATCATGAACCCTGATAGATTCATGCAAAAGACCATCACTGTTTTTCTTACGATAATTGCTCTCGCGTTTGCGACTGGATGCCAAACGACCGGGCCCAATGAACGGAGAGGGGCGGAGCTCGGAGCGTTGGCGGGGGCGGTCATCGGTGCCGTGATCGGTAACCAATCAGGAGAAGCGGGAGCGGGAGCCGCAGTGGGCGCGATTGCGGGCGCGGTGGCCGGGGCAGCGGTCGGAAATAACCGCGATCAGCAAGAGTCTAGACGTTACGAAAGGGGCACGGTGAGTGCTCAACCGTTGCGGGATCAATTCGGCTACACGGCTGAAGATTATATGAACCTCATGACGAATGAAGAGATCGAGATATTGCAGTCCCGCGCCGATTTACGGCCGGAAGTGCCGATGGCGACTTTGTTGAGAGATCAGGAGAAGACGAACTTGAGAAAACGCAAAGTCTCGCAGCGTCAGATCGGTTCTTGATCGTTTTGGGCCCGGGTCAGAAGCGAGATTGCCAAATCAGTTTGGCGTGCGCGTGCTCGTGGCGATGACCGAGACCGCCGCGCCACTTCGCCCTCCTACCGATATCGTTTACGATGCGGATTTGGCTCTGGACAACTTCATGGAGGCGATGGCGAGCCGCGGGCTGGAATTATACGAAGAACAGGAAGAGGCGATTCTTGAGCTCTATGACGGCAGTAATGTTGTCCTCAACACTCCGACTGGGTCGGGAAAGTCGCTTGTCGCTTCGGCGGCGCACTACCGGGCTTTATGGGCAGGTGAACGCTCAGTCTACACCTGCCCGATCAAGGCACTGGTGAATGAGAAGTTCCTGTCAATGTGCCGAGAGTTTGGGCCGGAAAATGTCGGAATGATGACGGGGGATGCGTCGGTAAATGCGGGCGCGCCGATTCTTTGCTGCACGGCTGAGATTCTCGCCAATATTGCGTTGGCTCGAGGTGAGCAATCGGACCTCCGGGTCGTTGTGATGGACGAGTTTCACTACTACGGAGATGCGGAGCGAGGGTATGCTTGGCAAGTTCCGCTGCTCACGTTACCCAAGTGTCGATTCCTGCTGATGTCCGCGACATTGGGGGATACGGTTTTCTTTGAACGAGAGCTGACGAAACTTACGGGCGCGAAGTCAGTCACCGTGCGAAGTGATCGACGTCCCGTGCCGCTGGATTTCGAATATTCGGAAGTGCCGTTGGTTGAGCGGGTGAGTGGATTAGTGGAGAGCAAACAAACCCCCGCGTATTTGGTTTACTTTACGCAGCGATCTGCTTCGGAATCTGCGCAAGGGTGGATGAGCCTTAACCTTTGCACTAGAGAGGAGAAGGCAGCACTGGCGGAGGAACTCAAAGCGGAGAAATTCAACAGTCCCTACGGCAAAGATATGAAGCGTTGGCTTCGACATGGAATTGGCGTGCACCACGCAGGGTTGTTGCCGAAATACCGAATCCTAGTCGAAAAACTCGCGCAGAAAGGCCTGCTCAAACTTATCTGCGGAACGGATACGCTGGGGGTGGGAATCAATGTGCCGATACGCACCGTGGTCTTCACTCAATTGTGGAAGTATGATGGCCGGAAATCGGCGGTTTTGACGGTGCGTGATTTTCGCCAGGTATCGGGCCGGGCGGGTCGTCGAGGGTATGATGATCAAGGCTTTGTGATTGTGCAGGCGCCGGAGCACATCATCGAAAACAAACAGAGCCAATTAAAGGCAGCCGAGGGGGGGAAGAAAAAGAAGAAGGGGGTAAAGAAAACTGCCCCGCCAGGCGCGGTGGTGTGGGATGAACGCACGTTCGAAAAACTGCAGACGGCCCCTTGTGAAGAACTCAATTCCCAGCTCGGGATTTCGCACGGACTGTTGCTGCTGATGCTCTCGCGAGATGCGGATGGCTGCGAGGCGATCAAAAAGCTGATCGCAGATTCTCACGAGACGCCGCACAAGAAGAATCAGTTAAGAAAGCGGGGATGGCAGTTGTTTCGAGGTTTGTTGGAACGCGACATTGTGCGATGGATTGAGCCGACGAGGACGGGAAGAAAACTGATTACCAATATCGAATTGCAGGACGATTTTTCACTGCATCGAACGCTGTCGCTATATCTGTTAGATACCCTGCCTTTACTCGACCAGAATGACGCTGATTATTCGCTGAATGTGCTCACGTTGTGCGAAGCGATTGTGGAAGATCCGGACGCAATTCTAAGGAAGCAGCTGGATCGGTTGAAAACGGATGCGGTGGCCGAGATGAAGGCGGATGGCGTGGCTTACGAAGAGCGGATGGAGAAACTGGATGCGATGGAATATCCGAAACCATTACGGGAGTTCCTGTATGAATCGTTTAATGAATTTGCGGGAAAGCATCCGTGGGTGGATGACGAAAATGTGCGCCCTAAATCGATCGCGCGAGAGATGTTTGAACTCTATGCCTCGTTCAGTGACTACGTGAAACGCTATGGGTTGGAGCGGAGTGAGGGGTTATTGTTGAGGCATCTTTCTCAAGTCTGGAAGGTGTTGAGTCAGACGGTTCCGGATGCGGTAAAAACCGAGGAGGTGATGGAGCTCGAAACGTATTTCCGGGAACTGATTAGTGGGATTGATTCCAGTCTGATTGAAGAGTGGGAGCGGCTCCGAGATCCGGATTATGTCGCGGAGGAAACCGCGGAGAAACCGATGCGTTCTGAGCGATTCGACCTGACGCAGAATACGGTGGAGTTTACTCGGTTGGTGCGGTTGGCAATTCACCGAATACTGCAAAACGCGGCGGCGAATGATTGGGAATTTGTCGCGGATAGTTCTGGTGAATCAGAGCGGGTGGTCGAGGATGCGTTTCAGGACTACTTCAAGACACGAGGGCGGTTTCGACTCGACCCGGAAGGACGCGCGAAAACAAATACGCACGTGGAAGTTGACGGAAACCACTGGGCGATTGATCAGGTGCTGATTGATACCGAGGGCTGCAATGATTGGGTGCTCCGATTTTCTCTCGATATTGCGGAGTGTCGTTTGCGGGCGGCGGTTGTATTACACTGGGAGAGTTTGGCGGCGGTGGCGGGCACCTGAAAAGATTCTGCAACCCGGGCCGGTGCTCGTGGGTAGTAAAGATAACGCGACCGATGTTTGGCCGCTTAATCCTAAATTATATTACCCATGAAAACGACTCTTCGCCAATCCATCACCGCCCTGACCGTGGCGGGACTCCTTGCTTCAACCGCCTGGGCGGCTTCATCGTCCGAGGGGTATGCTGACTTCGGTGACTTGAAGCCGGCGGCAGGGGAACAATTTGTGCAAGTGGACTTAAATGGAACGTTGCTCCGTCTTGCGGCCGCTTTCACGAGGAATGAAGAACCGCAAATTGCGGACCTGATAGGAAGGCTCGAGAGCGTGCGAGTGAACGTTTTGGGGCTGAGCGATGAAACCCGCAGCGAAACAACCGCTCAAATTGAGACGATCCGAGCCGATCTCGATCGACAGGGTTGGAAGCGAATTATCACCGTGCGTGAATCGAAAGGCGATGATGTGGCGATTTTCATCAAAGAAGCGGGTGAGACGGCGATCTACGGCGTGGTGGTTTCGGTCATCAGTCATGCGGGTGAAGCCGTGTTGGTAAATATTGTCGGAGATGTGCCGATTGACCAATTGGCCGAGTTAGGCGAGCGCCTCGATATCGATCCACTCCGGAAGCTTGATTTAGGGAAAGCCGTTAAGAGCTAACGGATCGTTTTAATCATCCATCAAACGAAGGAGACTCTAATGCCGACTCAATCTGTTCCCGTCTTGCCACAACGTCGCCGTTTTCGCGCCAGCCACTGGCTGCTCATTGCGTTCGCGGCCATGGCAGTAGTGGTTGCCGCTGAGGTGGGGAATCTGTTCTTCTGGTCGGATGAAGCCAGCGATCTGCGAGTGAGCTTCGTTGAATCAACGGATCTCAAATTACAGTCCAAGGTGCAGTTCTCAGTGGGCCCGGGGCTGTTGGGTTTGGGTCAATTCGTGACGCGTTTTATCGACGATATTCCCGCGGAAGCGCGGGAAGCGTTGAGCGCGGTGCGCCGAACAAGCGTGGGCGTTTACGAATTGGATCGAGTGCTCTCGGAGTCGGAGCGCTTGAGGCTGATTTAGGCCGCAGATGCCCGTCTCAACTCGGAGGAGTGGAGTCGAATCGTGAGGGTCCAAGCAGGAGAGCAAACCGTGATGGTTTTCATGCCTCGGGACGAGCGATCAACGCGTGAAATCGAGATTTGGGTTATCGTTTGTGAGGGCCGAGATCTGGTGATTGCCGCGGCGACGACTGAAACAGCCGGGCTATTAAAACTCGCCCAGAAACAGTCCCACGGTTGGGCGCATTTTTTGAGGGAGACTTAGAGCGAAATGCGGGCTGATGGCGGTGGCTTGACCCAATCGACGCAATCGTCGTTTGCTAGAACAGTGACCCTAGCGACTATTGCTCATCTCGATGCCGACGCGTTTTTCGTTTCGGTTGAGTTGGCGAGTCGACCGGAGCTTCGCGGTAAGAAAGTCGCGGTAGGGGGGCGACAGCGGGGGATTATCTCATCGGCAAGTTATGAGGCTCGAGCCGTAGGGGTGTATACGCCGATGCCTTCCCAGCGGGCGATGGCGGTTTGCCCCGATCTTATCTTACTACCCCATGCCGGTGATTATGGAGGCGTCTCGCGAAAGATGTTTGATCTGTGCGAGGACGTGACGCCGCTCGTGCAGCGCAATTCGATTGACGAAGGTTATTTGGATTTAGGCCCATGTGGTTTGACCAGCGCGGATGCGGTGGAACGGAAAGTCAGGGATCTGCAGCGCCGAATATGGGCTGAGCTCTCTATTCCGGTTTCGATGGGAATCGCGACCAATCGATTGGTCGCACAAATCGCGAGTAAGTTGCGAAAACCAAAGGGTTTTGTGATCATTCCGCCGGGAGGAGAAGGGAATTTTATGGCTCAACTCGATATCGGGGAGTTACCGGGAGTGGGTAAAAAGTCGGTGCCAAGGCTCAAGGACCAAGGAATCATCAAAGTGAGCGATGTGCTGGAGCGCAGCGATTCGGAGCTCGCCGCAGTTTTTGGAAAGGGTTGGCGATTAATGAAAGAACGGTGCGCGGGAATTGATCCGCGTCCGGTCGAGCCGGAACGGGATGATGCGAAGAGTTATTCGCAGCAACTCACGTTCGAGGAGAATATCGCGGATTCGGCCCAGATTGAGGCGATAGTGAAGGGGATGGTTGATCATCTCGTGGTCAAGGTGAGGCGAGACCGGACTCGAGTTCGAACCATCACGGTGAAGGTGCGCTACGCAGATTTTTCACAAGAATCGGCTGGAAGAAGTATTGAGACTGCGACCGATATTGGGGCGCCGTTTTACCCATTACTTCGCCCACTCCTGACAAAAGCATGGAAAAACAACCGGGCACTGCGGTTGGTCAGCGTGAAACTTTCCGGGGTCAATGCTGGGCCGGCTCAGCTGAATATATTTGGCGCCCAAGATGAAAAACGACGGAAATTGGCCAGCGTAATGGATAGTTTAAATGAGTCCGTGGCTCGCGATTCGCTGGTGTTAGGGCATCGGTTGGAATCACGGCCGAATCGCGGCGGGAAGAAAAGTCGATGAGAAGTGGCCCTTTAATGGTAAAAAAAACGCTGTAATTCTATCGCCATGACCTTTTCGAATTTAGACTATTTTGCTCCGATGTGTCCTCAGTCGCCCCATGTTTCACTGAAATCGAGCTTCGCGGGATTCGCGTTGGCGTCCGTTTTGTTCTTGTTGAACTTGCTTTCTTCCGCCCAAGCCCAGCAAGCGACGATCAACGGATTCGTCGTAGAAGAAACCAGCATTCCGATCACGCACATCGTGCGGGCGGCTCCAGCCAAGGACAGTATCGCGTCCTTGGATCAGCCGACCTTTGTTAATGCATCAGAAGTCGATTGGTTGGCCGATGACGATGAGGTTATTAGCGTGACGGTAGGCTTCGAAACTCGAGCTTATCCGCTGAGGATCCTCGTGTGGCACGAGGTCGTAAATGATGTTTTCGGAGAGGAACCATTGGCGGTGACCTACAGCGCCCTGTCAGGATCGGCGGTGGTATTTAAGCCCGGTGTGAATAGCGATGGCAGTCCCCGGAGTTTTGGCGTTTCTGGTCTCCTCTACAACAGCTGTTTGTTAATGTATGACCGCGAGAATGAAGAGCTTTGGTCGCAACTCCGGATGCAAGGGGTCTCGGGTTCGGTCAGGGACAAACCTCTCGAGATGCGGCCGGCATCGCGACTATCTTGGGGTGCTTGGAAAAGTAAAAATATCGTGGGCCAAGTTCTTTCGACCGAAACCGGTCAGGGGATCGATTATGCCGATGAGTGGCCCTACGGTGATTACGCGGAGCGAGCCGATACGATCTTCCCGTTCGATATCAACCGGAACGAACTTCAGACCAAAGAGCGGGTAATTGGCGTGGTCGAAGGAGAGTGGGCAAGGTGTTGGCCGTTGGAAAAACTTAAGGAGAAAAAACAGCTCTATGACGCCATCGGTGAACGGGCAATCAGAGTCCAATACGACGAAAATAAAGATTTGATCAAAATCTCCGATATTTCGACCGGAGATGAGTTGGCGACCGTGTCGGTGTTTTGGTTTGCCTGGCAGGCGTTCTACGCGGACACGTCCATTTGGACCCCCCTGAACTAGGTATCGAATCAAAATCGACTGATTCAGTCCATTCGGGGATGTGGTTCGTCTTGCCTCGTTGGATTTAAACTTCTGTGTTTGGGGCGGACTCCCAGCGCGTTCAGCTATGCCAATCTACGAGTATTATTGCCCTCAAAACCACACCGTCTATCAGTTCTTCGCCAAGAGTTTGGCGCAAGGGCAGACAGACCCGAAGTGCCCCGATAATCCGAAGTTCAAAATGCGTAAGATGGTCTCTGGATTTGCCATCACCAAGGGAGGCACGGGGGACGAAGCGCCGGCCGAAACGGTCCCAGATGGTGGAGGCGAGGACGACAGTCGAATGGATGCAGCGATGGCGGCGATGGAGAGCGAATTTTCATCGGTGGACGAGAATGATCCCAAGGCCATGGGGCAAATGATGCGTCGGATGGCGGAAATGACGGGGGAGAAGCTCGATGGTGAAATGGAGGAGGTGGTGCGGAAGCTCGAAGAAGGAGTGGATCCCGAATCTTTAGAGGATCAATTGGGCGGCGAGGGCGCAGAAGATCCCGACGGGGACCCAGTGGGCATGGGAGGCGGAGAGATGCCGGCTAACCCGAAAGAGCCCAAGCATCGCTTTAAAGCACGTCGCCGGGTGTTGCGCCGCGACCCTGAGCTCTACGACTACGAATGAGCGAAGAGCGCGTTGAATTTTAATGCAAATTCTAGATCCCCGAGACCATGGTGACACCCTATGGGATCTGAAACTTCGCATGAACTGATCGGTAAACGGGTGGTCATCGCCAAGCGGGCGGTCGAAAATCAACGCGAGCGCCTTTCGGCAGACTCGGGCCGCGTGGGGAGTCAGTGGAAGAAAGACGGGAGCCGGGTGACTGAAACTGATCACGCTATTTCGGCAGGAATCCTCGGGGAGCTCGCGACCGCATTTCCGGAGGATCAAGGGTTGAGTGAAGAACTGCTCGAAGATCAACCGGTGCGGATCACTAGCCGTTTTACTTGGGTGTTGGATCCAATCGACGGAACGAACAATTTTGCGACAGGACTCGCCCAATGCGCCATTTCGCTCGCCCTCCTAGAATACGGGCGACCGGTTTACGGGGTGATTTACGATCATGCGCGAAAAGTGCTCATGCATGGAGGGGTTGGCTTTGGGGTTTGGGATGGTGAACGAAGAGCGAGTCTGTCCCAAGCAGGTTTGACCCGGCGCGCCATTGTGGGATTTCACAGCCCGCATGAGGCAGGCACTTTCGCCGGGCATGCCGATTTGTTGGCCGCGAATGCGAAGCTACGGGCGCTAGGGAGTAGTGCGCTGCACCTCGCTTATGTGGCGGTGGGCCTCTTCGACGGCGTGGTTGACCACAACGTGAAGCTTTGGGACATCGCGGCTGGTTTGGCGTTACTAGAAGCGGCGGGAGGGGAAGCACGCTTCTTGGCGAATAATCCTTTGCCGCTTGAACTGTTCGATTTGGAAATGCCGCGAATCTTTTACGTCGCGGGAAACCCGAATATGGCCCAGTCACTCTCTGCCATTCTCGGAGAGGTAAAGTAGGGGTGGAATCGAATTTTACGGGGCTAAAATTATGAGCAACGAACGGAACGATTTTCGCGTTTAGATTTCACGAACTGTAACTTTTGCATTGCCTGCTCCCCGACTTGGACGATTCCTTTGTTATTCCTCCTTCGATTGTAGTTCCAAAGACACTACCCAGCTATGGCCAAAAAAGCTCCCGCCCCCGCGTCTCCTCTTACGTTTGATCTCCCGGTTTCCTTGATCGATAAGATCGCTTCTGCCCAATCCAAATTGGGTCTGGCCTCGACCAGTGAAGTGGTTCGTCTCGCTCTGGCCCAGTTCGATTTTGATAGTTTCGAATCCAACAAAGAAGAGCATCGACAGATTTCGGTCCGTCTTCCTGCGGCGATGAAGACCACGTTATCCCGGCAGTCACGAAAAAAGAAGGTGAGCGTCGGTGAGTTACTCCGGGCCTCGCTCGACAGTCTTAAGGCGACTAAGCCCGCCAAGCCGAAGGTGGCAAAAGGTAAGAAGAAAGTTAAAAAGACTGTTTCCCGCCGGAAATAAATCTCTTTGGATAGCGGATATTGCGGCATCTGAATTGCAAAGCAAGTCACCGCCCCGGCGGGGCTTGCTTTTCGTGTTTCTGGACCTTTAGTTTTCACCCTAATTTGACCATGAGCAACGCTCCCGCCACCCTCTCTTCCTGGGCTCTCAACGTATCGCCATCGCCGACATTGGCGGTGGATGCGAAGGCCAAGGCTCTCAAAGCAGCAGGTGAAGATGTCTGTGGATTCGCCGCCGGCGAACCAGATTTCGACACCCCGACTCACATCAAAGAGGCCGCAGTCCAGGCGCTAGCGGAGGGTAAAACCAAATATGCCCCGACACCGGGTATCCCGCCGCTGCGCGAGGCGATTGCGGCGAAGTATTCGGAGGTGTATGGACTGCCCACCAAGCCTGCACAGGTGGTGGTGAGTCCCGGTGGTAAGTTTTCGTGCTATCTCACCGTTTTGGCGACTTGTTCGGCCGGAGACGAAGTCATCGTTCCGGCTCCGTATTGGGTGAGTTACCCGGAGATGGTAAAGCTTGCTGGGGCGACGCCGAAGTTTGTTTTCGCCACTGACGAGACCGGTTTCAAAATGACGCCGGAGATGTTGGAGGCAGTGATTACGCCGCGTTCTAAGCTGCTGATTATTAATTCTCCGTCAAATCCGTCGGGAGCCGTGTATACCCGGGCCGAATTGGAAGCGATTACAGCCATCGCGGTGAAGCATAATCTCTACATCATGTCCGACGAAATCTATGAGCATCTGCTCTACGATGGGGTCACTCATGTTTCGGCTGCCTCGTTCTCGGAGGAAGCTCGCGAGCGCACGATTATCGTGTCGGGTTTTGCCAAGACGTTCGCGATGACAGGTTGGCGTTTAGGCACAATGGTGGCACCACTCCCGATCGCGAAAGCGGTGTCGGAGTTGCAGAGCCAAATGACATCAAATGCGACCACTTTTGCTCAATGGGGCGCGTTGGCGGCATTCACCGATAAAGAAAAAACGCAGGCGGCCTTGGATGAAATGCTCGTTGCATTTGATCGCCGACGAAAGTTCGTCCATAGCGGATTGAACGCAATCCCCGGGGTGAAGTGCCTGTTATCCCAAGGGGCGTTTTATCTGTTTCCGAATATTGCTAGTTTCGGTCTCGATGACCTGGTCTTTTGTGAACGATTGCTTGAGGAAAAAAAGGTCGCGACGGTGCCGGGCTCGGCTTTTGGAGCCCCGGGATTTATTCGCGTGAGCTATGCGACTTCAGACGAGGTCTTGGCGAAGGGAATTGCTCGACTCGCTGAGTTTTGTGGATCGCTCTGAGAGTTTTAAAATACCGCTTTATTTTGAGACCGAGCCGTAGTGACTCGGTCTCTTTTTTTAAGTTGGGATCGAGGGTGAACGAGTAGCATGGTGAGGAGCTTGATTCTTTAGATTTAAGCAGGACACCGCCAAGATCGGCGCATGAAGGTATTCCGGTTTTTCGTCAGCTATTTTCTCGCGAGCGGAGCGCTCACGCTTTGGAGTACCGCGGATCCGGTGTCGGGGCAGACGAACGCTTTAATAGCGAGTAAAACCGCGCTTCATGTCGGGATTGTTGTGGCCGATATTGATGAAGCCATTGGCCATTGGACGGCGTTACTCGAGCTCCCCGAAAAGCCTACAGCCATTCTTTCAACGGGACATCCGAGTAAACCCACTCGATACAAAGGTCATCCGGCGAATGCGCGGGCTAAGCTCGCGTTTTTTCAGTTAGATAACATCCAGATTGAATTAATCCAACCGGTGGGCGACGGACCAAGTGACTGGCATGAGTTTTTGGCGACACAGGGTGCTGGCGTGCATCATCTCGCTTTTAAAGTGAGTGACCTCAGTGACACTGAGGTGCCGAAACTCGCCGCGGCTGGATTGACCGTAAAACAAGAGGGCGGTTGGGACGGGGGAGAATATGTCTATCTTGATTCGCGGGCGAAGTTAGGGGTCACTTTGGAGCTACTAGAGACGTTTTTACCCTGAACTGATTTGGATCTTAGTTCCGCTTGCGGTTTGGCGTCGGAGTGTCACGACGGAGACGCGCCTAAACTATCTCTATGACTCCTCTTTCCATCAAACACGCGACGGTTTATCGTTATTCTAGCCCGGTTACATTAGGGCGGCATCGATTACTGCTTCGCCCTCGCGGCGGGCATGACATCCGCATGGTCGGCTCCAGTCTGGAGATCAGCCCGATGCCCACCAAAATTACCTGGGCCCGAGATGCCGACAGTAACTCCGTAGCGATTGCCGAATTTTCGCACGAACCAACGAGCGAATTGTCGATCAAGAGTGAGATCCTGGTTGAGCACTATGATGATCAGCCACTTGATTTTCTAGTTGATGAGCGGGCGGTAAAATTTCCTTTTTTACTGCTGCCGAGTGAGCGCATTGAGCTTTGGCCGTATTTGATGCCTTGTTACTTGGATGATCAAGTGGCCGTAGCCGATTGGGTGACTGAGTTTTGGCGAGCGGGGGATGCGCGAGTGGAAACGTATGGCTTACTCGATCAAATCAACCGAGCCATCGCGTCAAACTTTACCTATGCAGCTCGCGAAGAAGTCGGCGTGCAACGACCTAGAGAGACGTTGGAATCTCGCTCGGGCTCATGTCGGGACTTTGCGACCCTCATGATCGAAGCTTGTCGATTTTTAGGACTACCAGCCCGCTTCGTCAGTGGTTATGCCACGACTGAAGACATCCCCGCAGCGATGGGCGCAACCCACGCTTGGACGGAAGTCTTTTTACCAGGTGCGGGTTGGAAAGGCTTCGATAGCACGGGCGGAGTCATGGCGGGATCTAATCATATCGCCGTGGCCGTAGGCCGCGATCCAGAGTCACTGCCGCCGGTCGCGGGGGCATTTGGAAGCGAAGATCCCGAGGTGAAGTCGGAACTCGAAGTTGATGTGAGTGTGACGCGAAAAATCACGTAGAGGAGGACGCAAAAAAAGACCGCCGGGGACTTCTCGGCGGTCTGATAAAAGTTTGGAGGGATGCGACTCGCTCAGGCTGCGTCGATGATCGCGTTGAGGGTTGGACTTGGACGCATGGCTGCAGATGTCTTCGCCGTGTCGGGTTGATAGTAGCTCCCAATGTCAACGGCCTGTCCTTGCACGGCCAAGAGTTCGGCGACAATTTTTGATTCGTTGGCGCTGAGCTGCTCGGCGACGGGACCGAATATTGCCTTCAATTCGCGGTCACTATCTTGCGCGGCTAGGGCTTGAGCCCAATAAAGCGAGAGGTAGAAGTGGCTGCCGCGATTGTCGATACCGCCTAGTCGGCGAGTCGGAGACTTGTCATTCTGAAGGAATTGGCCCGTGGCAGTGTCCAGAGTATCGGCCAAGACTTTGGCCTTGGGGTTGGAGTAGACCTGGCTGATGTGTTCAAGGGAAACGGCTAGGGCGAGGAATTCCCCCAGGGAATCCCAGCGAAGGTAGTTCTCGGCAACAAATTGCTGCACATGTTTGGGGGCGGACCCGCCGGCTCCAGTTTCGAAGAGGCCGCCACCATTCATAAGCGGAACGATCGAAAGCATTTTCGCACTGGTGCCTAATTCAAGAATGGGAAACAGGTCAGTGAGATAGTCACGAAGCACGTTGCCGGTGATGGAGATTGTGTCTTGGCCTGCCTTCATCCGCTCCAAGCTCAGCCGGCAGGCCTCCGCTGGAGGAAGGATGCGGATATCCAAGCCCGTGGTGTCGTGATCACCGAGATATTTGTTTACCTTGGAGAGGATCTGGGCGTCGTGGGCGCGATCGGAATCGAGCCAGAAGATAGTGGGGATACCTGTCGCTCGAGCGCGATTAACGGCCAATTTCACCCAGTCTTGCACGGGTGCATCCTTGGTCTGGCAGGCGCGCCAGATATCACCCGCTTCGACGTCGTGCTGGATGAGCGTTTTGCCGTCTGCGTCAACGATACGAATTATGCCATTACCGGGGGCTTCAAAAGTTTTATCATGAGAGCCGTATTCCTCGGCTTTTTGGGCCATCAAACCGACGTTGGGGACTGATCCCATGGTGCGGGGATCAAAGGCTCCATGCTCTTTGCAAAAATCGATGGCGGCTTGGTAAATCCCCGCATAGCAACTGTCGGGAATGACAGCGAGCGTGTCTTGTTGCTGGCCGGCGGCATTCCACATCTGGCCTGAGGTTCGGATCATGGCCGGCATCGAAGCATCGACGATCACATCGCTAGGGACGTGAAGATTGGTGATACCTTTATCGGAGTTGACCATGGCGAGGTCGGGCCCGTTGGCATACGCCGCAGTGATGTCGGCCTCGATTGCGGAGCGATCGGCATCAGGGAGGGATTTGATTTTCGCGAGAAGGTCGCCGAGGCCGTTATTGAGGTCGATATTCAGCGGCGCGAGCACGGCCGCGTGTTTCTTCAGCACATCTTGAAAGAATACGCGCACAGCGTGTCCGAAAATGATGGGGTCGGAGACCTTCATCATGGTGGCTTTCAGGTGGAGGGAAAACAGAACGCCATCCGCTTTGGCCTGAGCAACCTGTTCACCGAGGAATTTCGATAAAGCTGAGGCGCTCATGCAGGTGCCATCGATGATTTCGCCCGCTTTGAGCGGAGTGCTGGCTTTCAGTATTTGGATGATTCCATCAAGATCGACAAATTCGATGCTTACGTCGGTAGCGGTTGGCACGGTGACGGATTTTTCGTTCGAGAAAAAATCGGACCCGCTCATGGTCGCAACGGTCGTCTTCGAGTTGGCAGACCAGGCACCCATCGAGTGTGGTTTTACCCGAGCGTAGGCCTTGACGGCTTTGGGGGCGCGGCGGTCGGAATTACCTTCGCGGAGAACGGGGTTGACGGCGCTGCCTTTGACGCGGTCGTAACGAGCTTGGATGTCTTTTTCCGCATCATTGGCAGGATTGGCCGGATAGTTGGGAATCGCGTAACCAAGGGTTTGAAGCTCCGTGATGGCGGCTTCGAGTTGCGGAACCGACGCGCTGATATTGGGCAGTTTGATAATATTGGCCTCAGGAGTGGTAGCCAATTGCCCGAGCTCAGTGAGATGATCGCCCACTTGTTGCTCGGTAGGGAGCAAATCGGGGAACTGACTGATGATACGCCCAGCTAGAGAGATATCGCGAGTTTCCACCGCGATACCAGAATGCTTCGTGAACGCCTGGACGATGGGGAGGAAAGAGAATGTCGCCAAAGCGGGAGCTTCGTCGGTCTGGGTGTAGATAATTTTAGGAGCCTGGGACATGGTGAATTGGATTCAAATACGGTGAGTAGCAGATAAGCCAAATACACGGGTCGGTCGCGGTCCAGCCCACTTTCTCCGCAGACTGAGTTTGGTGATAAACTTATGGCCGGAATTGAAGCGATTTGACGGTAGGCTATTGTTTGACGAAGCAAACTGGCAGGAAAGTATTTTTTGAGATCGAAGCTTCTTCAAGGGAATGGGTAGAGTCTTGGCACGTCATTTTCAAATTCCTATGAGCATTTACATCGGCATCGATTCAGGCACTCAATCTACCAAGGCAGTTGCCTTGGATCTCGATACGGGGAAGGTGGTCGCGGAAGCTCGCGCGCCGCACCGCCTGATTGCGGGACTGCCGGTTGGCCACATGGAGCAACATCCCCATGAATGGGTGGCGGCGTTGGACACTACGGTGGGGGCGGTCCTGTCTCAGATCGATCGAACGCGGGTGAAAGGAATTGGCGTTTCGGGGCAGCAACACGGATTTGTGCCGCTCGATGAAAATGGAGAGGTCATTCGCCCGGCGAAGCTTTGGTGCGATACGTCGACCACGGAAGAGTGTGAGATACTGACCAAAAAACTAGGCGGGACGAAGGCCGTGATTCGGAAAGCGGGGTTGGCTTTTCTACCTGGGTTTACGGCACCAAAGATTTTATGGTTAAAGCGCCATGAGCCGAAAAACTACGCTAAGTTGCGCCATGTGCTGCTACCGCATGACTACCTAAACTTTTACCTCACCGGAAAGTATTTCATGGAATATGGGGATGCCTCCGGCACCGCGCTCATGAATGTGAGGAAACGAATTTGGTCAAAGTCAGTCATCAATGCAATTGACCCTAAATTGGCGGACTATTTGCCGCCATTAAGCGAGTCCGACTCCATTGTGGGCACTCTGCAGGAATCAGTGGCGGCAAAATATGGGCTCGCTGCCGATGTCGTGGTTTCGGCCGGCGGCGGAGATAACATGATGGGCGCGATTGGCACGGGAAATGTTAAAGCTGGGGTCGTGACTGCGAGCTTTGGGACCAGTGGAACGATCTACGCTCACGCGGAGGAACCCATTGTCGATCCGCGGGGAGAAATCGCGGCCTTCTGCGGCTCGACCGGAGGATGGATGCCTTTGTTGTGCACGATGAATGTCACGACCGTGACTGAACAAGTGCGGGCACTTTTTCACTACGACCATGAAGCGCTTTCCGATGCCGTGGCAGCGACACCCGCTGGCTCGGGAGGGTTGGTGATGCTGCCCTATTTGGAGGGAGAGCGGACACCTAATGTTCCGGCGGGCTCGGGGGTCTATTTGGGACTCAACCAAAATACACTCAAACCCAATCATATGGCGAGAGCCGCGATGGAAGGTGTCACCATGGGAATGAACTATGGATTGAGGCGCTTAGCTGATTTGGGAGTGAACCCCCGTGAGATTCGAGTCACTGGCGGCGGCGCGAAATCACCGGTTTGGCGCCAAATAATGGCCGATATTTTTGGAGTGCCCGTGGTCGCAATGGTTGAAGATGAGGGGGCGGCTTTAGGTGGCGCGATTCAGGTGGCATGGGCCAATGCGCGTCAGAAACGTCCGAATGCGCGGCTGGGTTCGTTCACGGACAAACTTGTGGCAAAAGATGAAACGACACGCGTGAAGCCTGATCGGAAGCGGATGGCGCATTATAAAAAGTTGCAGAAAGTGCAGGACCGACTGAGCGAGGCGTTGAAGGATCTGTTTCCGATCCAGCGAGAACTTGCTAACGACTAAGCAGGACTCCCGGGGCTGTGCTCAGACGGAGTTTTGATATCTTCCGTTGGCGATTGGGTTCAGCTGCCCGCTTATCTGGGCGCAATGGGGGCTTCAACTTAGAAGTCGAGGGCGACGTCGGAGAGACCAGGAGGCCAAGATAAAGGCCATGAAGAGGGCACCGTAGCTAGAGGGCTCGGGAACGGTGATTTCTTTGCTGCCGAAGTCGGAAGTGAGCCAGATCGTTTGATCGTTGGTGAAGCCGTTGAAGGTGATTTTAGCGGTATCGGCATCGCGGATGTCGAGGGTGGCTCCGGGGAAGTTTTGGGAGGTCCACAGGTCGCCGTAGCTGTTCCAGCCGTTGACGGTGAGAGAGGCGCCGGCTTCGAAGGTGAGGCTGCCGAGGTTGAGGGTGTTGTCGTTGCCGACCCCACCGGTGAAATCGAGGATAGAGTCGCCGTCGATGTGCAGGGTGCCGATGTTGATCGTGGAGTTACCGGAGATCAAGAGAGTGGCGTTGTCGGCGAGGGTGAGGGTGCCGAGTTGGTCACCGCCGCCCATGGTGCCCACGGTGCCGAAGGTGTAGTTGGAGGCGATTTCGAGGGTGTTGCCGGCGGTGAGGATCATCTCGCCGGTAGAACCCGCGCCGGAGCCACCGGAGATGAGGCCGCCGTTGAGGGTCATGGTGCCGTCGATGTCGAGGGTGCCTTGGAAACCGGTGCCGGTGTTGCCGAGATTGTCGATGACGAGGTTGCCGCCGGAGTCGACGGTGACGGTGCCATTGCCGTTGATATCGCGCACGGTCTCGGTGCGGGTGTTGACGTTGAAGTTACCAGTGCCGGTCACGTTTACGTCCATGGAGTCGGAGAGGATGTTATTGGCGCCGAGGGTGAAGTTGCCGGCGGAGATATTGGCGGTGCCGTAGGCATTGGTGTTGGTGACCGTGAGGGTGCCGGCACCGGTTTTGTCGAGGGTGCCGAAGGAGTTGATGCCGGTGAAGGTGGTGTCTCCGATGGCCTCGACGGTGAGGGTGCTGCCGCCGCCGCTGATACCGCCGCTGATGAGGAGGGATGAACCGGAGGCAGTTTCGATTTCGGCGTTGCCGGTGAGGGTCAGCGCGCCGGCCCAGGAGTTGGTACCTGATTCGCTGCGCAGGCCGCCGCCGCCGCTGACGCCGTCGCCGGTGAGGGAGAGGGCTTCGGCCCCGATGGACACGTTTTCAAGGCGGAGTTGGCCGTAGGTGGAGTTAACGATGACGCCGGTGCCGACCGCGCCAGTGCCCACCGCGCCGAGACCGTTGTTGTTGTTGACGCGCACGATGCCGGCGTCGATCTGGGCGACGCCGGTGAAGGAGTTGCCACCGGAGAGTTCGAGGATGCCATCGCCGGTTTTGAGGAAGCCGCCGTTGGAGAGGTTGGCTTCGATGTCGAGGGTCGCACCGGTGTTGACCACGATGGACTTGGCGGTGTCGTTGTTCATGCCGATGAGACCGTTGATGGTGGAGGTGGCGGAACCGGAGCCCACGCTGGCGGTGATGACGCCGGTCACGTCGAGGCGTTCATTGAGGGCGCCGCCGGACTCTTGAGCGTCGATGGTGCCGCCGTTGATGGTGAGGTTGGCGATGGTTTCCTTGAAGCCTTGCAGGTTCCAGTAGCCGTCGGAGTTAACCGTGATATTCTGAGTGTCGCGGATGTATTCGGCAGGGTCGGATTCAACGCCGTCACCCATTTGGAAGGTCGCCGAGTTGGCGGCGCCGATGTCATCTCCGACGATGACGTCGCTGGTGAGGCCGTAGTTGGAGGGGAACGAAGCGCTGTAAGTGTAGGGACTCAGGATGAATTTACCGTCGTTGATATTGGTATCGCCGGTGTAGGTGTTCCAACCGTTGTTGAGCAAGAGGTCGCCTTCGCCGGTTTTGGTGATTCCGCCGGTGCCGGTGATGTCGTAGCGGAAGGCCACCGTGGCGCCGGAATCCGAGTCGACGGTGAGGGTGTGGCTGCCCAGATCGATGGACTTGGAGAGGTAGGGCGAGTCGCCGGCACTTTGTAAACCGAAGTTGAGCGTGCCTGCATTGGCGGTGATAGTGGTGTCGGCACTGAGGTCGACGTCGGCACTGAGCGTGTTGACGCCGGAGCTATTTTGGATCGCGCCGACGCCGCCATTACCGGTGCCGCCGATGGTGACGAGGGTTTGGTTAGCGTCACGAATGTTGCCTTGCAAGGCGAGGGTGCCGCCGCTGTTGACAGTGGTTGTGCCGCCGCTGCCGAGGGCGTTGTTGGCGGCGAGGACCAGGGTGCTGCCGGAGTTGACGATAGTGTCGCCGCTGTAGGTGTTAGCGCCGGAGAGGGTGAGTTGACCGGCATCGGTGGTGACGGTGCCGGTGCCGGAAATGTCGCCGGTGAA